>RKMJ01000052.1_pt1 | contig 247093 bp, 217 predicted proteins | sample 2174201 | NCBI WGS metagenome assembly RKMJ01 (sample SAMN10236717, study PRJNA505202) | synthetic metagenome | isolation source: mock community containing 12 organisms: Thioclava sp. ES.032, Psychrobacter... | place: USA: Walnut Creek | collected 2015-10-01 | reverse complement strand
CTTCGCTAGACGATTGAAGACGCTAAGGGGCCTGACCCCATACGAATTTATCTGCAAAAAGTGGACAGAGGATCCGGAAAGATTCAAAATGAATCCGATCCATCAAATCCCGGGACCGAACACCTAGACTAGACCAGCACAACCGGCGAGCGGAGAAGCGCTCGCCGGAATTCAGCTTTAACGTTCCTGCACATAATGCCAGTGATAGGATGCTTAGGTTTGGGGCTTGCGGCCGATGGCATCAAGCACGTCATTGAGGAAGCTGCCCAGACTGTCCGTCACATAATCAACATGCGGCGATTCCTGCCCTTGCGCTTCCCAACTGTCGTGGAAGACCTCGCGGGTCTTGGACGGCACGATCAGCACCGTTTTCATGCCCATATCGAACGGCACGGCAAGATTGCGCGCCAGATCCTCGAACATTGCCGCCCGGTCAGGGTTGAGGCCCGTCTGCTTGAGCAGTCTTTCATAGGGCGCACGGTTGGGCTTGGGTTCAAGATCAGCCCAGACAATGTCGAATATATCCTCGAAATAATCCGTGATGCCGAGACGCTCGGCAACCTTGACGGCGTGTTCGCGCGTGCCGTTGGTATAGATATAGCGTTTGCCCGGAAGGGCGCTGATGGCCTGCGCCAATTCCACATCGGCAGTCACATGACTGTGGTCGATGTCATGCACATATTCGAGAAATTCGTCGGGCTTGATGTCATGCTCGATCATCAGACCGCGCAGGGTGGTGCCATGGTCCTTGTAGTAGCTCTTGCGCAGCACGGTGGCTTCATCCTCTGTAATGTCCAGAAGGCGCGAGACATAGGCACTCATCTTCACTTCCATCTGCTTGAACAGATCGACATGACGCGGATAGAGTGTGTTGTCGAGATCGAAAATCCAGCTGTCGACCTCGGTAAATTCCAGCAGTGACTTGTTGCCATAGGGCAATTGGTTGAGCATTCTGGCGTCCAAACTCATCTCGGTTATGCGTTGGTTTCCCACCACGAGACCCCTTTCGAAGGGGAAAAAGAAACGGGACAATCTCACAAAACTATGAACAAAGCATGTCTTGGAGCAATTTCGTGGAACCGGCAACGGCAAGCCTTGTCATAGGCAGCTTTGCCTCTTGCCAACATCCCTCAATCCGTACCATAGATAGAGGGACTGTAACAATTATCTATAGTTAGGCGTGCGCGGGACGCCTTGCAAGCAGGGCATGAGAGCCAAGGCTGAAAGCATGGACGACGAACGGCAGAAGGACAAGCAGCAAGACGGTTTGATCGCTGCCGATCTCAAACTCGATTCCGTCCCGTTCGCTCAACCGCCCGCGCTGGGGCTGTCGTCGAAGCTCTTGCTGCTGACCATCCTGTTTGTCATGATCAGCGAGATTCTGATCTTCGTACCCTCGATTTCCAAATTTCGGGTGGACTGGCTGACGCGCAAGCTGGAGCTGGCAGAAGTGGCAGCGCTCATCTACACCAGATCCTCCTCCGACCTGATGGATGCTGAACTTGAGAGCGAGTTGCTTGAGCGCCTCGATGTGCAGACCCTTGCCTTGCGGACCGAAGGACAGCGTCGCTTGCTGGCAATGGTCGACATGCCCGGCCAGATCGAACGCGATGATGACATACGCGCCATGACACCCGGTGAATCCATCCTTGCCGCCTTCGATACGCTGATGTTCGGCGAGGGGCGCACAATCCGCGTCACCGATCAAACCCGCGAGAACGGCGGCATTATAGAGCTGGTGTTTGACGAGACCCCCTTGCGGCAAGCGATGCTCTCCTTCTCGGTCAATATTCTTTTGCTCTCGCTGGTGATTTCCGTCATCACCGCAGGCCTTGTCTATCTCTCCCTTCGAGCCTTGCTCGTTCGCCCCATCGTTCGCCTGATGCGCAACATGGCCAATTTCACCTCGAACCCTGAGGATGCCAATGCCGTCATGCAGCCCTCAGGCCGCAAGGACGAGATCGGCATGACCGAGGCGCAGCTGTCGAACATGGAAATGATCCTCGCCAAGACTTTGCAAAAACAGAGACGGCTTGCCGATCTGGGGCTTGCTGTTTCCAAGATCAATCACGACTTGCGCAACATTCTCGCCTCGGCACAGCTGTTCTCCGATCGCCTGTCCATGCTGGAAGATCCCACCGTTCAGCGCGTTGTGCCCAAGATCATGGGAGCGCTGGATCGGGCTGTCGACTATTCCAGTGCCGTCATGTCCTATGGCAAGGCTCAGGAAGCACCACCGGAAAAGCGGTTGCTGACCTTGCATCAGGTCTGCGACGAGGTCGCCGATTTTCTCGATCTGAATGAGAATTGCCGGGTCGAATATCTCAACCACGTGCCAGAGACCTTTGAGGTTTATGCCGATCCGGGCCAACTCTTTCGCGTCTTGATGAACCTCTGCCGCAATGCCGTGCAGGTGATGCAGAATGATGTCGAGGGAGCGGTTGTCTGCCGTCTGGAGCTCAGCGCTCGCAAGGCTGGCAACGAAGCCGTGATCGAAGTGAGCGACACCGGGCCGGGCGTGCCGGAGATCGCGCGGGAAACGCTGTTCAAGCCTTTTCAGGGATCGGTGCGAAAGGGAGGAACCGGCCTTGGCCTTGCCATCTCCGCCGAGATCGTTCGTGCCCATGGCGGCACCATTCGGCTTCTTGATCGCAGTCCCGGTGCCCATTTCGAGATCCGACTGCCTGAAGGTACGAAACCCGGCCTTACCACGGGCAAGGGGGCCGGAACGGATCGCCTCAGAACGCCGGACACCGAAACATCATGACGCGCGCAGAGTTCGACGCCTATTGCGGGGCCATGACAGGCACGACCAATGTCATTCAATGGGGCAATGCCTCTGTCTGGAAGATCGGAGGCAAGATTTTTGCGATCTGTTCGAACTGGGGCTCCAAGGCAGAAACTGGTCACGATGACGATGGCCCGCGCTTCAGCTTCAAATGCTCTGATCTGGCGTTTGAACTTCTGCCCGATCAGGAGGGCATCGTGCCCGCACCCTATCTGGCCCGTGCCAAATGGGTCCAGCTTCAGACACCCGATGCCATGAGTGATGAAGATCTGAAACTCCATCTCGACAAGGCTTACGAGATCATCGCGCGTAAATTGACAGCAAAGCACCGCAAGGAGCTGCGGCTGGATTTCTAGCGGACACCGCCAATCATCGCCGTTCAATGCCGGACAGTGATCCGGCCAGAATGGATCCGGATCACTAAGGTTCGTCATGCCGCATCGTGTTGTGCGGTATGGATCAGACGATCAGATGGCCTTTTTGGAGAAATACCAGTCCACGGTCTCATAGCCTTCCGAGGCGCGCTGTTCTGCTGCTTCGGCTGTTGCGGGCGGCGGAACGATGACCTTATCACCGGGCTGCCAGGCCTCGGGCATGGCGCAGGAATGGGTATCCGCCGTTTGCAACGCTGTGACCAGCCGGAGGAACTCGGCAATTGACCGACCACAGGTCTGCGGATAGTAAACCATCGCCCGCAGGATGCCCTTGGGATCTATGATGAAGGTCGCGCGCACAGCAGACGTATCCGAAGCGCCCGGCTGGATCATGCCGTAGGCGTTGGCCACCTCCATCGACAGGTCGGCAATGATCGGGAACTTGATGTCGACACCGAAATTCTCCTTGATCGAGCGGATCCACGCAATGTGTGCGTAATGGCTGTCGATGGAAAGGCCGAGCAATTCGGTGTTTAGCGCGGCAAATTCGTCTTGAAGCTTGGCGAAGGCCATGAATTCGGTGGTGCAAACCGGGGTGAAATCCGCCGGATGCGAGAACAGGATCAGCCACTTGCCTTCATAATCGGATAGGCTTTTCTGGCCTGCAGTGGTCGGGGCATTGAAGTCCGGTGCTCTTTCGTTCAGGCGCGGAAAAGCGGGGTTGTTGAGGGTTGGCGCGTCGGTCATGTCAAAACTCCTTGGGTCAAACTGGGTCAAACTGCTTCATTATGGCAAAGCGTCTCTTGCATTGACCTGACCATACCTGTGCGGTATTTATTAGTGAAACGAGTTATTTCTTAAATAATAATCGGAAAATTCGATTGATGATGCCAACCCTGCGCCAACTGACCTTCCTTGTGGCACTCTGTGAGGAATTGCATTTTAGCAACGCCGCCAAACGCTGCCATGTCACCCAGTCAACCCTAAGCGCGGGTCTGAAAGATCTGGAAGCCATTCTGGGGGTGTGCCTTGCTGAGCGCACAAAGCGCAGCGTCATCATGACCCCGATTGGCAAGCAAATAGCGGAAAAGGCCCGCGCACTTCTCACCGAAGCCGAGGATCTCGTGCAAATGGCCTCCGAAGCCTCCGGGCCATTGTCCGGCGATCTTCATCTTGGTGCCATTCCCACCGTCGGGCCGTTCCTCCTGCCACGCTTGAGGCCAATCATCAAGAAGGCCTATCCCGATTTGCGGCTGTTTCTGAGAGAAGAACTGACCGAAGCGCTGCTCGAGGGAGTGCGTGGCGGACGGCTCGACGCGGCGCTCATCGCGCTGCCTCACGCGACTGGCGATCTGGTCACCCATGAGCTGTTCGAGGATGGCTACCATCTGGTGGTGCCTCTTGATCATGCGCTGGCCTGCAAGAGCAAGGTCGATGTGAACGGTCTGAGGGATCAGCAGTTCATGTTGCTGGAAAAGGGCCACTGCCTTCAGCAGCATGCCTTATCCGCTTATCCGGGCTTGATTAACAGAAACGAGGAATTCGATGCCACCAGTCTGCCGACCCTGATGGCCATGGTCGAAGAAGGGCTTGGGACGACCCTCATACCCGATCTTGCCATCGATGCCGGACTGACTCGGGGCCATCAGGTACACAGGATTGCTCTGCCTGATGCTTTGCCGCGCAAGATCGCCCTCGTCTGGCGCCGGTCTTCTTCACGCAAGGCGGAGGCCCTTCTGCTCGCCGATCTGCTTCGCACCGCCCGCCAAAGTCTGCGGGCAAGGGAGCGTGTCGAAGACGCACATTCCCGCTCTTGACGGGATCAAACCGTTCTGCAAATATTCTCTTCGTAAACCTTTCGGCGCTGAGCGCGGCAATCGGTTCGCTTCCCTTTTGAGGAGAGGATCGAGAGCAACCGCGGCGCACAGCCCGGAATGTCTATTTCTTGAGATATCTCATGAGAACCACCCGGGCTGATGATCAGACCGGAGTGACTTATGAAGACCATCATCGAACCCTTCCGCATCAAATCCGTCGAGCCCATCCGCATGACCACGCGCGCCGAGCGTGAGGCCAAGCTCAAGGCCGCAAACTACAATCTGTTTGCGCTGAAATCGCAGGACGTAATCATCGACCTTCTGACCGATTCGGGCACCGGCGCCATGAGTGCGGAACAATGGGCCGCCGTCATGCGCGGCGACGAAAGCTATGCCGGCTCGCCATCCTATGATCGCTTTAGGGAAGGGGTGCAGGCCCTGATGCCCTTCAAGCACATCATCCCAACCCATCAGGGGCGCGCAGCCGAAGCCATCCTGATGTCGATCTTTGGCGGCAAGGGCAAGCATATCCCGTCGAATACGCATTTCGACACCACCCGCGGTAACATCGAGGCGAGCGGCGCCGAAGCCTCCGATCTGGTGATTGCCGAGGGCAAGGATTCGACCTCGCTCCACCCTTTCAAGGGCAACATGGATCTCGAAAAACTCGAATCCTATCTGGAGACCCACGGCGACAGCGTTCCCATCGTGATGATTACCATCACCAACAACGCAGGTGGTGGCCAGCCGGTCAGCCTTGAAAACCTGAGAGCCGTCTCAGAGTTGGCGAAAAAGCACGGCAAACCCTTTATCATCGATGGCTGCCGCTTTGCCGAAAATGCTTGGTTCATCAAGCAGCGCGAAGAAGGCCAGCAGGCCCGTTCCATCCGCGATATCGTGCGCGATTGCTTCACCATCGCTGACGGCATGACCATGAGTGCCAAGAAGGACGCCTTTGGCAACATTGGTGGCTGGATCGCCTTCAATGACGATTCGGTTGCGGAACAAGCCCGCGTTCGTCTCATCCAGACGGAAGGGTTCCCCACTTATGGCGGTCTTGCCGGACGGGATCTGGAAGCCCTTGCCCAAGGCCTTCAGGAGATCACCGACGAAGATTACCTGCGTTACCGCATCCGGACCAATGAATATATCATCGAGCGGCTTGATGCCCTTGGCATTCCGGTGGTCAAGCCCGCCGGTGGTCATGCGGTCTTTGTCGACGCCAAGCGCTGGCTGCCGCACATCGACCCGCTTCACTTTCCGGCCCATACGGTCGCCTGCCGCCTTTATGAAATCGGCGGTATCCGGTCATGCGAAATCGGCTCGGTTATGTTCGGGCGGCAACCGGATGGAACAGAGAAGCCAGCGGCCATGGAGCTGGTGCGTCTGGCCTTTCCCCGCCGCACCTACACCCAGTCCCACGCGGACTATCTCGTCGAGGTGTTCGAAATGCTGAAGGCAGAGAAGGATAGCCTCAAGGGCTTCAAGATCACCAAAGAGCCCAACCTTATGCGCCACTTCACCTGCGAATTCGCCCCGCTTGCAGGCTGATCACAACAGACGCACCCAAAGCAAAGAGCGCGCTGGCCTCATCCGCTGGCGCGTTTCATTTTGTGGTTTCGAGGCGATCAGCTCATTCGGAGCGCAGCAGCAGAACCACGCCTGCGGGATCGGACGTCCAATGGCCCTTGATGTCCCCCAGCGGCTCGAGCTCATCCCGCTTGGGTCTTTGAAGCGTTTCAAGAGCCTGATCTGGATCGTCCGTTATGAACTCGAGCCAGACATCGACCTGGCTTTGCGTCGCGACGCGGTCAAGCCAGAGGACGATCTCGCCAAACGCGAAAGCGATGCTTTCGGGAAACTCCTTCACGGGCTTAAGTCCGATGCGATCACGATAATAAGCAACGGTTTCGTCCCATTTGAACTGCGGAACCTTGATTGCGATATTCTTTCCGGGTCTGATCATCGGGTGCCTTTCGATAGATGGGTGAAGCCATATCAAAATACCACATTTAAGAAAGAAGGACAGGTGCTGACTGGACAGAGCCGTCTGCACCGTTGGCTCTCGATCACATTGTTGTTGAAGGGGCGGGTTGCTTTCCTCGTTCGTTTGCTTTTAGTAGCCTCCGGTTTTGTCCTTAGGACGAATGGCACTCAGGTTAGGAAAACGGATGCGCTGGTCGAAGCTGAAAAAACTGGTTGAAAGCAATTTTGCAGACCCGGTAGCGTCCCGCGTCGCGATCCATAGCACGCGCTATGGAGGATGCACCTGTGGCCATGCGTGGTTTGCTCTGGATGGCGAGGTCGTGGCCAATTTTTGCACGCGCGCCTATTTCAATCGCTTCGCTTATGGCCTCAAGGAGGAAGATCAGGGCGTTAGCGAGGAGCAGGCCAAACGATATCGGGATCAGCCGGTCGAGTATGGCGAAATCAACCGGCAGGATTTGTATGAATCCTGTTGGGCCTATGTCCACGACATCAGTTTTCAGGACGCGCTGAAGAGCGACGACCCGCTCATTCAGGCATTTGTCATGTTGGACAAGCGTCTGGGCAAGAGGCGTATCGCCACTCTGGACAGGGAAGCGTTCCACCCTCTTGCCATCAAGATGCTTGATATCCGGCTTGCTGCGGATCAGTCTTCTGCCGCACGGACCCGGGAACTCAGCTCATAGCGGACTGTTCGACAACCCGGACCAGAAGGGCCAGATCGTGCTCGCGGCTCAGACTGTGGTCACCATCCTTGACCAGCGTGAGGCGCACGTCATCCTGCGCCAGCCGGGAGACGAGATCCACCGATGCCTGCCAGGGCACCGAATCGTCCTGCACGCCCTGAAGAATGCGCACCGGACAGCCGGTCTGGATCAGCCGGTCGCCGAGCAGATGTTGTTCGCCATCGACAATCAGCTCGCGGGTGATCTCGTAGGGTTCGCCATATTCGCTTGGCTTGCGAAACACGCCGTTGGCCGCCAGTTCTGCACGGGTGGCCTGATCGAAAATGTCCCACATCAGATCTTTGGTCATGTCCACCGCCGGGGCGATCAGCACAACGCCCTTGATGCGGCTCTTCTTGATGCCGACCTGTTCGATATGAGCCTTGACCAACAAGAGCGCCAGCCATCCACCCATGGATGATCCGATCACGATCTGCGGGCCGCTGGTCTGCTGATCGAACATGGCGAGGCTTTCTTCAAGCCATTTCGAAATGGTGCCATCGGTGAAGGCCCCGCCTGAGGCCCCGTGGCCGGAATAGTCATAGCGTGTGCAGCCAAGCCCGGCTCTTTCTGCAAAGGCATCAAGCGCGAGCGCCTTGGAGCCGTCCATGTTCGACTTGTAACCACCCATCCAGAAAAGCCCGATACCATCCGGCTGAGCGGCTGGGTGTTGATGAAAGGCAATTTCGCGGGATTTGCCTGCCTCACCCACAAGGAAGGTTTGCTTTTCGGTGGCGGTCATTGTTATGTCTCCGGCAATCAGGTTTCAACGCGGCAAGGTGCGCGTTCCTTTTCTTTTTAGCGTGGCATCCTTCATGACAAAAGCCCCAACCATCCTGCAAGCTGTTCCCTGGCTCGATTCCGGCGGGGTCGAACGCGGAACGGTGGATATCGCAGCTGCAATCTCTGCTGCAGGGGGAGAGGCGCTCGTTGCTGCCGAACCCGGCCGACTTCAGGGCGAGCTCGAGGCGGCTGGTGGTGAACTCCTGCCCCTCAAGGGGCGCAGCAAAAATCCCTTCGCGATCCTGTGGAGCAATGCTCGCGCCATCGAAAAAATGATTCGGCAGCGAAACGTCTCTCTTGTCCACGCCCGGTCCCGTGCGCCTGCATGGAGTGCTATGATCGCGGCTCGCCGCACAGGCGTTCCCTTCGTGACCACCTATCACGGCGCCTATAGCCAGAAGGGGCGCTTCAAGGCTTTCTACAATTCGGTGATGGCCAAGGGCGATGTGGTGATCGCCAATTCCGACTATACGGCCCGCCTGATCGCCGAACGCAATCCTGATGCCGCCTCGCGGATACTCTCTATCTATCGCGGTGTCGATATGGATCAGTTTGATCTCGCCGCGATTGCGCCCGAACGGGGCGAGCAGCTACGCAAGGCATGGGATCTTGATGATCGCCCTGTTCTTCTGCTCCCCTCGCGTCTGACCCGCTGGAAGGGCCAGAGCTTCATCTTGCCCGTGCTGGGGGCCTTGAAAAAGACCGGCGTTGCTTTTCAACTCGTCCTGATCGGTGATGATCAGGGGCGCAAGGCCTATATCGACGAATTGGACCGGCTCATCAAGGCACACGGTCTGAAGGACTGCGCCCGCCGGGTTGGCCATTGCAGCGATATGCCAGCCGCCTATGCGCTTGCCGATTTGGTGATCGTGCCCAGTCAGGATGCGGAGACATTCGGGCGATCCGCCGCGGAAAGTCTGGCGCTGGGAACCCCGGTATTGGTCGGCGACCTCGGTGCTCAGCCGGAAGTGACGGCCTGCCCCGAAGGCGTCGATACCGACCAGTGGATTGCCCTCTCGCTGCCCCATGCAGACGAGGCCGCATGGACTGAGGCCATTCTTTGGGGCCTCGCTCTTCCTGCTGATGCCATTGCGGACATGGCCCCAATAGCGCGGGCGCATATCGAGGCGCATTTCTCCCTTGCTTCCATGAGCCGCCAGACCCTCGCGGTCTATGATCAGCTGCTGGGATGCGATCTTGCAAACATCTACGACATGACAAAAGGAAAAGCCTGATCCAACGGGGGATCAGGCTTATAGGTAAAGAGCTGTCGTTATGGTTATTTGATCTTATGCCGACTTGCTGGGGCGCAGGTAGATGTACCAGTAGAACCAGCCAACAAGCAGGCCGCCGCCGATGATGTTGCCGATGGTGACCGGTATCAGGTTGTTGATCAGGAAGTTCGACCAGGTCAGCGCATCAAAATCACTGGCAGCGCGACCGGCCTCCGCCCAGAAGCTGTCATCGACACGGGCCTTGGTGATGATCCCCATGGGGATCTGGAACATATTGGCGATACTGTGCTCGAACCCGGCAGCGACAAACATCGCAACCGGCAGGACCACCGCCAGAAGCTTGTCGGTGACCGTGCGCGCCGAGAAGGTCATCCAGACGCCCAGACAAACCATGACATTTGCCATGGTGCCAAGAGCCACCGCCTGAAAGAAGCCGTGATGCAGCTTGTGGTCGGCAATCGACATATACTGGATGCCAAGCGCGTGGCTGGTGCCCGGTCCCTGCTCGAAATGCCGTGCGACCTGCATGATGCCGACCAGCGCCATGGCACCAACGAAATTGCCCGCATAGACCAGCACCCAGTTCTTGGCCAGTTGGCCCCATGTGATCTTGTTGCTGGCTTTCGCCACCACCGTCAGCACCGTACTGGTGAAGAGCTCGCCGCCATTGATCACCACCAGCATCAGCCCCAGACTGAAGGCGAGACCGCCCAGCATCTTGTTTGCTCCCCAGCCCATATTTGCGTTGCCGGTGGTCACGACCGTATAGAAAATAAAGGCGATGCCGATGAAGGCCCCGGCCATGATGGCCAGCATGAACGTGTTGCGCGGATGCTTGGTGGCCTTGGCCACGCCTGCATCTTCGGCCTTTTTCGCCATTTCGGCAGGCAGCAAAGCGTCGAAGGGGACTTGAGTCATAAAGAAGAGTACCTTGGGCAGGTTGCTGTGGGCGCGACCAATGGGCGCGGGTTTGGTGTCTGCTCTTTATCAGACAGCCTTGCCGGATCGTTGATCTTAGTCATCGCCGGACATGCAAATAGCGCATGGCAGCCTTTAAATGGGCCCTCGTTTTGCGCGACATTTCAGCCCGGGCCCTCAGTACAAATAGCCAAATTTGCAAAAAGGCTTGTGTTTCTGACGTTGAATCAGGCTTTGAGACCCTTGCAGGGCTTGAAAGGAGGCCCAAGCTGCGGCATATGTATCTAACGCCAGAAGTGCAACAATCAAGGAGAATACGACCATTCGCCGTCCATTCCGAGCGCAACCAACCCGTGATACGGGGCCGCGCATCAATAACCTAATCCGTGTAGACGAAGTTCAGCTCATTGACGATGAGGGTACCAACCATGGTGCCATACCGACCAGTGAGGCCATGAGCAGGGCAACCGAAGCAGGGCTGGATCTGGTGGAAATTTCACCAAATGCCAAACCGCCGGTCTGCAAGATCATGGATTATGGCCGGTACAAGTATCAGGCTCAGAAAAAGGCAGCTGAAGCGCGCAAGAAACAGAAGGTCGTCGATGTCAAGGAAGTGAAAATGCGTCCGAACATCGATACCCATGACTATGAAGTGAAAATGCGCGGTGCCAATCGCTTTCTTGACGAAGGAGACAAGGTGAAATTCACCCTGCGTTTCCGAGGACGCGAAATGGCTCACCAGAATCTCGGTATGGAGCTGCTTCAGAGGGTCAAGGCCGAATTGGCCGAGCGCACAAAGGTCGAACTGGAGCCACGGCTCGAAGGCCGCCAGATGATCATGATTGTTGCGCCAAAATAATCCGCCGTTGAGACCCCGGGTGATTTGACGTCGCGACTTTGGCGTCCTCTGGGGCTCTTGGCTGGAATTGAAAAAAACCCGGTTCAATCGAGCCGGGTTTTTTGTTGGGCTGAATGGCTGTTTGGAGCCCATTTTGTCAGCTGCATGTTGAACGAACGGCAGCTTTTTGTGGCGCCCTTTGCTCAGATCACCATCGAGGACCCACTTGGCTTTTGGCGCAACACACCTGCAACAATTTCCAGGCCGCGTTGCACTCGCTCTTCGTTGGCCTCATGGCTAACGCAGAGGCGAATGGCTTCGGGCGCATCACTTGCGTTCATAGCGAAGCTCCGAGCCTCACTCACCCGAACACTCAAACGGGCGCATTCAGAACTGAACACATCGGCACGCCAGCCCTGCGGTAGCGGTAACCAGACGTGAAAGCCGTCCGATGGGGATGGGATAGCAGCCATGCCCAAGATGTCTTGAACAAGCCGTTGCCGGTGTCTCGCAACCCGCTGTTGCTGGCTGGCCAATTCCGCTGCTGTGCCGTCCTCGATCAACCGGCTCGCTACCTCTAGGGTCAGAGGTGGCGTCATCCAAACGCTCAGATTGACCGACTGATGCAGCGCGGCAGCCAGCTTCGCGGGGGCCTTCAGAAAACCTACGCGCAATCCGGGTGCGACAGCCTTTGACAAGCTTGTCACATAGATTGTCGTCTCCGGTGCAATCTGCACCAGCGGAACAGGATTGTCAGATTTGAGCGGCCCGAATACATCGTCCTCGATCAGGAGCACGCCGTATTGCGCGGCAATCTCCGCGATCCTCGTCCTTCGCGCCTCGGAGAGTGTGACCGTCGTCGGGGCCTGCAAAGTCGGGGTCAAGTAAAAGGCTTTGGGTTTCGCGTCACGGCACCATGCCTCAAATGCTTCCGGCATCACACCATCGCCATCCATCGCAACAGCACCGGTTTGCAGATTAAGGCGTGCTGCCATGGCAAGGACCGGCGTGTAGGTCAGCGCCTCGGCCAGCAACAGATCGCCCGACTGCAAAAGCGCCATGAGAACGCACAGAATGCCGTGTTGACCACCGACCACTGGGACAATGCAATCAAGGCCTGAGGCAAGACCGCAGTTATCCAGCCATGTTTGACCGGCAACGCGATGATGCGGGAGGTCGGTGTCTGTCTGGTAATCCAACAGGGATCGCAGACCGGCGTCGTTCGCAATCTCAGCCATCACGCGACGGATATGTCGTTCTGAAAACCCCGGCATCGGAAGGTTGCGGGACAGATCAATTGGTCCGCTTGCTGCCCTTTTTAGGCTTTCAGGTTCCGCTTGCGCTGGATCGGATTTGCTCAGACGCACAAAGGTTCCGCGCCCCACCTCGCCCTTCAGTAACGCCCGTTTCACCGCCTCGGCATACGCCCGACTGGTCGTGTTAGGAGAAACATCGAGTTGGTAGGCCAGCTCACGATGAGGCGGAAGGCGTGCCCCTTGTGGCAAGCGACCCGTTGCAATGTCTTCGGCCATCGCCTCGACAATCTGCAGGTATTTGGGGCCTACACGGCTTGACAGATCAGGTTTCCAAATTGCCATCAGATCAATCTTTTCATTGCACTGAAATATATATGGGTGCAATTAATTGGGGCGTCAACTCAATTATGGACTCTTGCAATGGCTCTTTTTTCCCCGTCGGTCGGGAAGGGCATCACCCTTTCTCTCGTCAGTCTCACCTTGCTCGGGATCATGCCGATCATCTCGAACCTGCGCCCTTCGGAAATCGGGGCGCTCAGCTTCGCCTTCGCACTTTCCGTGTGGCAGGTGGTATTTGCCGCGCCAGTATTTGGATGGGAACTGCGCAGCGGTACCAAGGGAATCTTCGGCATTGATCTGTCCCGTCAGGAACGCCGACGGATGATCCTCGTCGCGCTCTTCACTGGCGCGCTCTTTGGTCTCTCGACGTATCTTTACGTTCTGAGTGTTGAAAAAGCCGGGGCGACGAATGCGGCCATCGCGATACAGGCCTATCCGCTCTTCGCCATCCTTTGGGAGTCACTTTTTTTGAAACGGCGCAAAACTCCGGTCGAACTGGCCCTGACTGCTGTTCTGATCGGCGCGCTTTATTACCTTGGCACGGGCGGCACATTTCTGATGTCGGGCCTGTCGCCCTGGTTCCTCCTCTCCCTCGGCGTGCCGCTGCTTTGGAGTATCGCACACGTTATCATTAAGGAGGAACTGAGCAACACAGCGATCACCCCGGCTCAGGTGACATTCTTCCGTGTCGCGATCTCGACGCTTTTCTTGGCACTTGTTCTGATTGTCGCTGCCTCGTCAGGGATTGGCTCCGGTATCAACGCCGTCTTCCAAGTAATGTCGGCGCTCATGGGCCTTGTCTATTTTCTGGAACTGATCGTCTGGTTCTACGCTGTCCGTCATATCGACGTATCACTCGCCAGCTCGATCACGACCCCCTGGCCCGCTCTGACGATGGTGCTGGCGGTACCGTTCCTAGGCGATGCCATCGCACCCTTCCAAGTCGCAGCCCTGATTGTTATAGTGGCCTGCATTTACGGTCTCACACTCGCAAGTCTGAGAAAAAATAGGGGCCAACAGAGCGTACCGGAAGCATAGGCAATGGTTTATATCTTTGCCGGCGCCATGATGACAGCCAGCCGATGCGAACCGCTGGAAGAGGTGGACCATCAAGGCACTCGTAGCTGTGGCTCCGGTACAAATCACTCAATACGGCCAGTGGCCCTGGATCACTGTCCCCTGGGAAAGAACGGTCTCGCTGCAAGAATTGCTATGATGCTTCGTTCGAAACGTGGGTCAGAGTAATCCTATCGATGCGTTTATCTGAAGCAGCCATTCGGCAGGTTGAAGCGAAGGCTCACATTGTCCGCCCACCAGTCATCTAGCGCCCTCAATTGCCTTTAGGCATCAGCGCTAGGCAATGACTCCCGTCCCCGCAACAGATTCTTCGCCTTTTCCCTTGATTCTCGTCCCGCCCATCGGTATAAACCGCCAGTCTCGACTCATCCGGCTCAAGTGTTAGGGCTGCCGTGGTGACGTCAGAATGCTCATTCCAGAGCGGTTATCGCGTTGATCCGTAAGGATTAGATGGCCAATCTAGAGCGACATCAAAAACAAACAGTCCGACAGTGAACACCTGCTGGTTGCTCGCAATCAGATGGGAATCGTCCCACTTGAAGGACATCAGGAGAGCAAAATGCCCAAGTTGAAAACCAAGTCCGGTGCCAAGAAGCGCTTCAAGGTGACCGGAACCGGCAAGATCGTATCTGCCCAGGCTGGTAAGCAGCATGGTATGATCAAGCGTAGCACCAAATTTATCCGCAAAGCTCGTGGCACGACAATTCTGTGCGATCAGGATGCAAAAACCATCAAGCAGTTCCTGCCTTACAAATAAGCGCAGACCTTGAGAACAGCATTCCGATTATAAGGAGATCAAAACATGTCACGTGTAAAACGCGGTGTAACCGCTCACGCCCGCCACAAAAAAGTTCTGAAGGCTGCCAAAGGCTACTATGGCGCTCGCCGGACCACCATCCGCATTGCGAAGCAGGCCGTAGAAAAAGCCGGTCAGTACGCCTATCGCGACCGCAAGACCAAGAAACGCAATTTCCGCTCGTTGTGGATCCAGCGTATCAACGCCGCTGTTCGTGAACACGGCCTGACCTATGGTCGATTTATCGACGGCCTCAACAAGGCCGGCATCGAAATTGACCGCAAGGTTCTTTCTGATATGGCAATCAATCAGCCAGAGGCATTTGCCAGCCTGGTTGAAAAAGCCAAATCGTCTGCTGCCGCCTAAATCCTTCGCTCACACAAGCGCTGTTGCGCTTTGGGATGAGGGATTCGTGTTGAGGCTTTAAATGTTGCAATTCGCGTTAGGGCGAGTTGCGAGATTGTCTCTATCGGCGCACGAACATAAACAATGTTTGAAAACCCGCGTCGAGCAATCGAGGCGGGTTTTTGTTTTGGTCTTTGTAGGGCTCAAAAGAGCTTGTGAGGGCCGCAATCGAGAAACGCGCCGCCAGATAGTTTGATTGATCGGTCCAGATCGGAGGTTTTCCTCACAAAGCCGCTTTATTGTGCCGGTCAATCTGTTAAAACCCCAGTTAACTGAGAATAGTCAACTGGGAACAGTCAACGGAAATCCGTCCGGGCGGCGTCCCGGTCTCAATGTCCATATGGAATGGTTATGTCGGAACTCAATGCACTCGAGCAGGAAATCACGGTAGGCATTAACGCTGCTGCCGATGAGGCTGCACTGGAAGACGTCCGCGTCTCCGCCCTTGGCAAAAAGGGCAAGATTTCGGAATTGATGAAAACACTGGGCAAGATGAGCCCCGAAGAGCGCAAGGAAATGGGCCCTGCGCTCAATGGCCTGAAGGCGCGCGTCGGGGATGCGATAGCCGAGCGCAAGGAGGTGTTGAAGGAACAAGCCCTCAATGCCCGCCTCGTCTCGGAGACCGTGGATGTCACCCTGCCCACCCGCGTTGGTGCCACCTTTGACGGATGCGTGCACCCGGTCGCGCAAGTCACGGACGAATTGACCGCGATTTTTGCCGACATGGGCTTTGCCGTGGCCGAAGGGCCGGACATCGAGACCGATTTCTACAATTTCACCGCGCTCAACTTCCCGCCTGATCATCCTGCGCGTCTGGAGCATGACACCTTCTTCCTGCCGGAAAAGGAAGATGGCTCCCAGATGGTGCTGCGCACGCACACCTCGCCTGTGCAGATACGTACCATGATCGATCAGGAACCGCCGATCCGCGTCATCTGCCCGGGCCGCACCTATCGCTGCGACAGTGACCAGACCCACACCCCGATGTTCCATCAGGTCGAAGGCCTCGTCATCGAGGAAGGCGCCCACTTGGGGCACCTCAAATGGGTGCTGGCGGAATTCTTCAAGGCGTTCTTCGAACTTGATGATGTGAAAATGCGCTTCCGCGCGTCGCATTTCCCCTTCACGGAACCATCCATGGAAGTGGATATCGGCTGCGAGCGCAAGGGCAATGAAATCCGCATTGGCGAAGGCGACGACTGGCTGGAAGTTCTCGGCTGCGGCATGGTGCATCCCAATGTGCTGCGCAACTGCAACCTCGACCCGGACAAATACACCGGCTTTGCCTGGGGCATGGGCATCGACCGCATCGCCATGCTGAAATATGGCATGCCGGACTTGCGCGCCTTCTTCAACGGCGACAAGCGCTGGCTCGACCATTACGGCTTCCGTCCCCTTGACATTCCCGGACTTGTAGGAGGGCTCTCCTCATGAAATTCACCCTCTCCTGGCTGAAGGATTATCTCGACACCGACGCGTCACTCGAAGAAATCCTCGACAAGCTCACCATCATCGGCCTCGAAGTCGAGGAAGTCATCGACAATGCCGCGGCCTTGAAGGACTTCACCGTCGCCTATGTCGAGGAAGCCGAACAGCATCCCGACGCCGACCGCCTGCGTGTCTGCAAGGTCAACACCGGCAAGGAAGTGCTGCAGATCGTCTGTGGTGCCCCCAATGCCCGCCCGGGCATCAAGGTGGTGCTGGCGCAGAACGGTTCTGTCATTCCGACCAACGGCATGGTTTTGAAGCCGACCAAGATCCGCGGCGTCGAATCCAACGGCATGATGTGCTCCGAGCGCGAAATGGGCCTTTCCGATGAGCACGACGGCATCATGGAGCTGCCCGAAGATGCCCCCATCGGCGAGCCTTTCGCCCCATTGCTTGGTCTTGATGATCCGGTCATCGACATTGCCATCACGCCCAATCGTGGCGATGCGCTCGGTGTCTATGGCGTCGCCCGCGATCTGGCCGGCGCAGGCATCGGTACGCTGAAGGAAAAGACCCCCAAGGACGTGACCGGTTCTTTCGACAGCCCGATCAATGTGACGCTGAAAGAAGAAGGCGACAATCCGATCTGTCCGATCTTCACCGGCGTCTATGTCAAGGGTGTCAAGAACGGCCCCAGCCCCGATTGGCTGCAGGCCCGCCTGCGTGCCATTGGCCTGCGTCCGATCAACGCGCTCGTCGATATCACCAACTACATCACATACGACCGGGGTCGCCCGCTTCATGTCTATGATGCCGACAAGCTGACAGGCGACATCCATGTGCGCCTCGCCAAGCCCGGTGAGACCATGAAGGCGCTCGATGGCAAGGACTATGAAATCGCCGACGGCGAAGATATCTGCGCCATTGCTGATGACAAGGGCCTTGTTGGCTTCGGCGGGATCATGGGCGGCGAGGAAACCGGCTCTAGCAACGAGACCACCAACGTCCTCATCGAATGCGCCTGGTTCGATCCGATTCTGACGGCCCGGGCCGGTCGCGCACTGGGCATCCAGTCCGACGCCCGCTATCGCTTCGAACGCACCTGTGATCCGGCTTTCGTCATTCCCGGTCAGCACGCCGCGGTCGAAATGGTTCTGGAGCTGTGCGGTGGCGAACCCTCCAAAATGGTTGTGGCTGGCAAAGCTCCCGTTGAGGACAAGATCATCACCTTCCCGCTGTCCGAAGTGAAGCGCCTCGTTGGTCTTGAGGTCCCTGACATCGAGATCAAGACAGTGCTCCAGCGTCTCGGCTTTTGGCTCTCCGGCAAGGGCGAAGAGGTCAAGGTGGCTGTGCCGACTTTCCGCCCGGACATTCATGGCAAGGCGGATATCGTCGAGGAAGTGGCGCGCATCGTCGGCGTCGACCGGGTGCCCAACACGCCGCTGCCACGTCTGCATTCGGTCACCAAACCGCCGCTCACCGAGCGCCAGAAGCGCATTCGCAATGCCCGCCGTCAGCTTGCTGCGCGGGGCATGGTCGAGGCGGTCACTTGGTCCTTCACCGAGAAATCCCTCGCCGAGTTGTTCGGCGGTGGCAAGCCAGAGCTGGCGTTGACCAACCCGATCTCGTCAGATCTGTCGGACATGCGTCCGAGCCTTCTGCCGGGCCTCCTGCAGGCTGCCCAGCGCAACGTCGATCGCGGTTTCAATGATCTGGCGCTGTTCGAGGTGGGCCAGATCTTCCTTGGCGATCAGCCAGACGAGCAGTTCACCCATGCAACCGGGATCCGTCGCGGTGCTGTGCAGGTCATCGGCTCTGGTCGTCACTGGCGCGATCCGGCTGATGTCGCGGATGTCTATGATATACGCGCCGATGCGCTGGCCGTGCTCGAAGCCATGGGTCTTGACAGCTCCAAGCTTCAGATCGTGGCCGGTGGGCCGGACTGGTATCACCCCGGTCGCTCGGGCAAGATCCAGCTGGGTCCGAAAAATGTCATCGGCTCGTTCGGTGAACTGCATCCCAAAGTGCTGGACGAGCTCAAGGTAGACGGACTGGTCTGCGCCTTCGAAATCACAATCGAGGCGGTGCCGGCACCCAAGAAAAAGGCCACCAAGCGGCCCGCTCTGGTGCTCTCCGATCTTCAGCCGGTGCGCCGCGATTTCGCCTTTGTCGTCAGCACGGATGTGACGGCCGCGACCATCCTCAAAGCCGCCAACAGCGCGGACAAGAAGATGATTGCGGGCGTCAATCTGTTCGACCTCTATGATGGTGATCGTATGGAAGAGGGCAAGAAGTCCGTGGCCTTTGAAGTGACGCTGCAGCCCAAGGACAAGACCCTGACGGACGAGGACATCGAAGCGCTCTCCAACAGGATCATCGAATCCGTAACCAAGGCAACCGGCGGTGAGCTGCGCGGCTGATCGAAACAACTCGAAACCCCGCGGTTCATGAAGATCGCGGGGTTCCTTTTTCTGACTTTGGCGGGGTGAAGCATGCATGACATTGTTGATTCCTATGCAATGGGCGACACGCCCGAATTGGCCGACCAACTTCTTGCTCTGATAATAGAGGGCAAGAAAACAGCGTCCTGCGAGTCCCTTCAATCGATGGAAAAGGACAATATTCCACTGCCCAATGTGGGGGACAAATATATCCTTCTCGATGGATGCCAGCGGCCCGCTGCGGTCATTGAAACCGTCGATGTGACCATTTGCCGTTTTGATGCGGTCGATGAATCCTTTGCCCGCGCAGAAGGGGAGGGCGATCTCTCCTATGACCATTGGCGGCAAGGGCATAGGGACTATTTCGACCGCAACGGCGGGTTTTCTGAAGATATGACACTGGTGTGCGAGCGCTTTCGCTTGCTTGAAGTGCTCGACCGATAGCTGAAGGCCCGTTTTTTGCTGGCATATGCCAAGCGGGGAATATTTGGTGATATCGGCATCTCCTCTTTGCCAAATGGGCAAGAATCGATGACCCTGCTCACGTCATGATCTGATGAGAAGAGGCTGGCATGGAAAGTCCGTTTGTTGTTCGAAACAGCGAAACCTCCGAGGCGATGAACGAAGAGCAGAGACGCAGCCTGCTTGTCCAGATCATCCGTCAGGATGATCAGCTTATGGAGCTTCTGGCTGGCTTGAGGGCGTTGGCGCTGCCAGACTGGCGGCTTGTCTCCGGCGCGCTCTATCAGACTGTCTGGAACCGCCTGACCAATCGGCCACAGGGCCACGGCATCAAGGATTATGACGTCGCCTATTTTGATGCATCGGACCGCTCTTATGAGGCAGAAGATGCCGTGATCCGCCGTGTGGAAGAGAGCCTAGCTCAATGGCAAGGCCGCATTGAGGTGCGCAATCAGGCGCGCGTGCATCTGTGGTATCCCGAGCGCTTTGGCGGCCCCTATCCCGAACTTCAGAACACGGATGAGAGTCTGGAGAATTACATGTGCACCACCCACGCCGTGGCGGTGCGCCTTGAAGAGGATGGCGAAATTTCGGTTGCAGCGCCCTACGGTCTGGCCGACATTTTCTCCCTGACCATCCGTCCCTGCCGCAAGCTCCCGACCAATCGCACCCACTATAGAGAAAAGGCCGAGCGCATGCTGCGCCTCTGGCCTGAACTCAAGGTGCTGGATTGGGATAGCGAGGAACCCTTGCGGATCACCTCTAGGCGCGTTTGACGCTTTCCCACCGTTCCGGCTCGCAGCCGCTCACCGCACAGCTACAGCAGGTCTTGCCGCAGGTCGGCACAGCATCCGGCGCAATGGGGCGGATGCGCCCCTTGGCGGCCAGCATGTCGAGAATACCCTTGAGGGCATCGGGGGCGACCCCGAAATGCAGGGCAATGTCGATGGCGGTGACTTCTCCGCGTTCAGCCACGTAGCGATTGACGTCAGACAGGATCATAGCGGCATCTCCACAACGGATTTGGAGGTATTGGAGGTTCGGTGCCCCAGATAGTGCATGAAGCCGATGACCACGGTGAGGAACGCAAGGATCGAGAAGACCCAGACCGTCGACTGGGTCGGGTGGCTGGCGAAGGTTCCGATCTGGTAGGCCAGCACCGAGGCGCAATATCCCAGCATGGTTGTCCAGCCCATGGCAAACGTCCCCCAACGGCGCCCCACTTCCCTGAAGAGAGCAGCCGACGCGGCGACACAAGGGGTATAGAGCAGGACCAACAACAGGTAGGCAAAAGCGCCGGTCTTGCCATCGAAGCGTGACACCATGGCGCTGAAGGTCTTGCTGTCGACCTCCTGCTCCGCAGCTGCGGTGTCAAAGCTGGAGACATCCCCGATATTAAGGCCGAGCGGGTCTGCCAGATTGCTCATCGCGTCAAGCAGGTTGACCGGGATCGAGGCGAAGGCGGACCCGATGCCATCGAGCAAGTTGAAGGCTTCTTCCTCCCCGTCTCCCTCGGCCACGTCGATCTGGCTGTAAAGCGAGTTGAGGGTGCCCACAACTGCTTCCTTGGCGAAGATCCCGGTGAAGAGGCCAACCGTTGCGGGCCAGTTATCTTCGTGGATGCCGAGCGGTTCGACCACCGGCGTCAGGCTTTTGCCAATCTCGGCCAGAATGGAATGATCGCTGTCTTCATGCCCGAAGCTACCGTCAGTGCCGATGGCATTGAGCAGGCTGAGGCAGAAGACAACCGCCACGATGACCTGTCCGGCATCGATAATGAAGGTTTTTACACGATCAAAGGTCCGCATCAGCACAGAGCGCAGGCTCGGCAACTGATAGGGTGGCAGTTCCATGATGAAGGGCAGGGCCTTGCCGCCGAAGATCGTTTTCTTGAGCACAAGGCCGGTGAAGATCGCAAACAGGATCCCCACGATATAGAGAAGGAAGACCAGATTCTGGCCGCCAGACGCAAAGAAGGCCGCAGCGAACAGGGCATAGACAGGCAGGCGCGCACCACAGGACATGAAGGGGGCCATCATCGCCGTCACGATCCGGTCGCGTTCGTTATCAAGGGTTCGGGCCGCCATCACGGCAGGCACCGTGCAGCCAAAGCCCAGAAGCATCGGAACGAAACTCTTGCCCGGCAGACCTATGGAGCACATGGCCCGGTCCACGACAAAGGCGGCTCGCGCCATGTAGCCGCTGTCTTCAAGACAGGTGAGGAACAGGAAGAGAAAGGCGACAACCGGGATGAAGGTCGCGACCGTCTGGATGCCCACCCCGATGCCGTTGGGAAGCATCGCAATGATCCATTCGGGAAAACCGATCAGCGCCATCAGATGTGCCGGACCATCGACCAGCAGCGTGCCGGCGAGAATATCGAAAAAATCGATGAAGGCACTGGCAAAATTGATCGTCAAAAGGAACATCAGATACATGATGACCAGAAAGAACGGAATGCCAAAAATCCGACTGAGAATGACACTGTCGATCCGTTCGGTCCATGTCTTGGTCAGGCGCCCGATGTGGTGCGTAACGGACTGCGCAAGACCGTTGGCAAAGCCATAGCGTCCATCGGCTATGAGTAGATCCGCGTCATCACCGCTTTCATTGATCAGATGTTCGAGTAGGGCATCAAGTTTTGCCCTTGCTGGTTCGTCAAGAAAAGACAGCGCCTTGCTGTCGCCGCCCAGTGCCTTGATGGCCAGCCAGTGAGCATCCACCTCTGACCGCTTTGCCGAGGCGCTCACATCATTGATGAGTGACGGGAGGGCCTCTTCGATGGCTTCGGGATAGGGGATGGAAACCTGACTGACGTCGCTGCGGCCCACCGCCGCGCTGATCACATCCTTGAGCGTTTTCAGTCCTGACGGATCTCTCGGACACAGGGCAACCACCGGCATGCCCAACCGTTCAGACAGCGCCCGGGTGTCGATCTCCATGCCATTTCGTCGGGCACTGTCGGTCTTGGTCAGCGCAATCACCATGGGCACGCGCATGTCGAGCAGTTGCGTGGTGAGGTATAGATTGCGCTCGAGGTTGCTTGCATCGACCACATTGACGACCAGATCAGCTTCGCCCGTCAGGATATAATCCCGGGCGATAGCCTCATCCAGACCGCTGTTGTAGCCGGTGTCGAGGGAATAGGTGCCAGGCAGATCAACAACCACATAGGAAGCGCCCTCATGGCTGAAGCCGCCCTCCTTCCGGTCGATCGTCACACCGGGCCAGTTGCCGACGCGGTGTCGTTCACCGGTCAGGGCATTGAAAAGAGTGGTTTTGCCGCAATTGGGATTGCCTGCGAAGGCGAGACGGAATGGGGTCATGATATCAACCAGAAATCGGACAAGGGAAACCCGCAGCGCACAACAGCACCGGTCGGATTGCCAGAAGGAAAAGGTGTTGTAAAAGGCTTTGGCTCTAGGAAGCGCAGGCTTCGATCTGAACACCCATCGCATCGGAGCGACGCAACGACAACGCGCTGCCTCGCACCCTGATCTCGACAGGATCACCCAGGGGAGCCACGCGCAGGATGGTGATTTCCGCACCACGCGTCAGCCCCATGGCCAGCAATTGTTGCTTGTAGGATTGGTTGCCGACCTCGAGCCGTACGATACGACCGTGATCTCCTACATTCATTTCACTCAAAGTGGCAGTCATAGAGGTACTCCGCAGTGATTGTCGCCGCGAACTCCCCTCAAAGACGGCTGGCCCCGCCAACAGAGGAATACGTGCATGAGAATGACTTGCAATATCACTTACAAGATCTGATGTTGATCATCTTTGAACCAGATCAACATCACGTTAAAAACTTGACCTGAACATACAAGAATAGAAATTCCAGTTTTGAACAATTAGTAAAAAACCGTATAGGGCACTTTTATCCGTGCACCAACTCTTCAAGTGCGACACCGCAATATTGTTTCGTCTGGTCGAGAACGACATGGCTGGCAATCTGCATTTTCCCGCCAACCTGCACGAGCAGGTCTTCCGTCACGGCGTGATACCGCTGGATGTCGGTGCAGACGAAGCGCACCAGATAGTCAAAGGAGCCGCTCATCTTGAGGCATTCGACCACATCGGGCAGCTCCGAGATAGCCTTCTCGAACGTCGAGAAGATGGAGTGATCATGATCTCTGATCGTGATGGTCGCCATAACGGTCACGTGGCGGCACAACTGCTCCAGATTGATCAGGCCGAGATACCCGCTGATCAAACCGATATCTTCCAGCCTCTTCACACGCTGCAGGCAGGGGCTGGGCGACAGCCCGACTTTTTCCGAGAGGGCCTTGTTGGTAATCCGGGCATTTTTCTGCAGTTCATCCAGAATTCGCAAGTCGATGCGATCAAGCTTGGAGCTTTTGCGCGGCACGGCTGAGGCCTCCCTTTGCGGTATTTCGCAAAATATTATTTGGCAATTCAGTGTTATTTGTCAGAAGATCAAAAGTTTTGCAAGTTAATTCAGAATGGTAAAGGGGCGCACAAAATTTCAGAGCCGACAGTTCAAAAGACTGGTACGAGGGGCCTCTGCCTGCCGGAAGTGTACAATAGCTCAATGGTTTGCGAAAAGTTGAGCTGCAAAATGTCGCTCCCTCTTGAACCGAAATGGGCCTCGTGCAAGCATGCGCTCAACGGGAGGAAATCCGAACGTCCACAACCATTTCATTTTAGTCAGAGGTAAATATAAATGCGTAAATCAGGATCGATTGATCGCCGTTCGGTGCTTACTGGATTGGCCGCGGGGGGAGCTGCAGGGCTTGCAAGTCCAACCATCGTCAGGGCACAGGAAAACATCACTTGGAAAATGGCCATGTCCTGGCCCAAGCAGGTGCCCGGAGTGGGGGTCAATGGCGTCCGTTTCGCCGAAAAGGTCACCAAGATGACCGATGGCCGGTTGACCATTAAAGTTTATGGTGCAGGCGAACTCGTCCCGCCGCTTGAAGTGTTTGATGCCGTCTCGAGCGGCGCGGCCGAATGTGGCCATGCGACGTCCTATTACTGGCAGGGCAAGGATCCCGCCTTTCACTTCTTCACTGGTGTACCCTTCGGCCTCACCCAGGTTGAGCATGCGGCGTGGCTATATTTCGGTGGCGCACAGGAGCTTTGGGACAAGGCCTACGCACCGTTCGGTGTGACGCCCTTCTATGCCGGTGCATCTGGCACCCAGGCAGCTGGCTGGTTCGCCAAGGAAATCAAAACCCTCGAAGACCTCAAGGGTCTGAAGATGCGCATTGCCGGTCTGGGCGGTGAAGTTCTGCGCCGTCTGGGTGCGTCTGTCGTGATGCTGCCGCCGACCGATATTTTCTCTGCGCTGCAGTCCGGCACGATTGATGCCGCTGAATGGGTCGGCCCATGGAACGATATGGCCTTTGGCCTTTATAAAGTCGTTGGCAACTATTACATGCCTGCATTCCATGAATTGGGTGCCGGACTTGAGGTGATCGTCAACACTGAAAAACTCAAAGCGTTGCCGGAAGACATTCAGCTCATTGTCAAGGAAGCCGCACGGGCTACCTCGATGGAAACCATGGCCGACTTTGCCTACAACAATGCTGCCTCCTTCGGTCCACTGAAAGCAAAAGAGGGCGTGACCGTCCGTGCCTTGCCGGATGATATTGTTATGGCTCTGGCCAAGGAATCCGATGTTGTCGTCAAGGAAATCGCTGACAGCTCACCGCTGGCTGGCGAAATCTACAAGAGCTTCGTCGACTTCCGCGCGCTTTGCAACGACTACCATATGAAAGCCGAGTGGGAAGCCCTGCGTACCCGCAAGATGGCGCTCGAGCAGGTCTGACGCGAGCCTGCTAACGCGAATTGGTCTTCGAATCGAAGATAAATTGCATAAACCCGGCCTTTGTGGTCGGGTTTTTCATTTTCGCGCTGGATATTTGCCGCAAGCCATGACATAGGCATCAAAAAGCCTCTTCTCTCAGGAAGAGAGCAAGGGTATAAGCGCTTTCATGACCAAACAGACTTTCAACAACATCCGCAACTTTTCCATCATCGCCCATATCGATCATGGAAAGTCCACGCTCGCCGACCGGCTGATTCAGCTCACCGGGGGCTTGAGCGAGCGCGAAATGCGTGAACAGGTGCTCGATAGCATGGATATCGAGCAGGAACGCGGCATCACCATCAAGGCCCAGACCGTCTCGCTCAAATATGTGGCTGACGACGGCAAGACCTACATTCTCAATCTGATGGATACGCCGGGCCATGTTGACTTTGCCTATGAGGTGAGCCGGTCGCTGGCTGCCTGCGAAGGCTCCATTCTGGTCGTCGATGCCTCACAAGGGGTCGAGGCACAGACCTTGGCCAACGTCTATCAGGCCATCGACAAGGACCACGAGATCGTGCCGATCCTCAACAAGATCGACCTGCCAGCCGCAGAACCGGATCGGGTGCGCGAACAGATCGAGGATGTGATCGGTATCGACGCTTCTCAAGCCATCGAGGCCAGCGCCAAGTCCGGCATCGGGGTCAAGGAAACCCTCGAAGCCATCGTTACCCGCCTTCCTGCCCCGGAAGGGGACAGGGAAGCGCCGCTCAAGGCCCTGCTGGTCGACAGCTACTATGACACCTATCTTGGCGTCGTGGTCATCGTCCGCATCATGGATGGCGAACTCAGAAAAGGCGATCGCATCCGCATGATGGGCACCGATGCCTCCTATGATGTGGACCGCATCGGCATTTTCAGGCCCAAGATGACCGATATTCCGGTGCTCGGCCCGGGTGAAATCGGTTTCCTCATCGCCTCGATCAAGGAAGTGGCTGACACCCGCGTCGGGGATACCATCACCCATGTGAAGCGCCCTTGCGAAAACATGCTGCCTGGCTTCCGCCCGGCCCAGCCTGTGGTCTTCTGCGGCCTGTTTCCGGTCGATGCCAATGATTTTGAGGATCTGCGCGCCGCCATGGGCAAGCTACGCCTCAATGACGCCAGCTTCTCCTTCGAGATGGAAACGTCGGCAGCGCTCGGCTTCGGCTTCCGCTGTGGTTTCCTTGGTCTGTTGCATCTGGAAATCATTCAGGAGCGTCTCAGCCGCGAGTTTGACCTCGATCTCATCGCCACCGCACCGAGCGTGGTTTATGAGATGGAGCTGACCGACGGCAGCCATATCAACCTGCACAATCCCGCCGATATGCCCGATGTGGTCAAGGTGCGCGAAATCCGCGAGCCTTGGATTAAGGCCAACATCATGACCCCGGACGAGTATCTCGGCGCTATCCTCAAGCTTTGTCAGGAGCGGCGCGGCGTTCAGACCGATCTTTCCTATGTCGGCTCGCGCGCCATGGTCCAGTATGACCTGCCGCTCAACGAGGTGGTGTTCGACTTCTATGACCGCCTCAAATCGATCTCCAAAGGCTACGCCAGCTTTGATTACCAGTTGGCCGATTATCGCGCCGGTGATCTGGTCAAGATGTCCATCCTCGTCAATGACGAGCCGGTGGATGCCCTCTCGATCCTCGTTCATCGCTCGCAGGCCGAAATGCGTGGCCGATCCATGTGCGAAAAGCTCAAGGATCTCATTCCGCGCCATATGTTCAAGATCCCCATTCAGGCTGCCATCGGCGGGCGGGTGATCGCACGCGAGACCATCTCGGCCATGCGCAAGGATGTGACGGCGAAATGCTATGGCGGTGACGCCACGCGAAAGCGCAAGCTTTTGGAAAAGCAGAAGGCGGGTAAGAAAAAGATGCGTCAGTTCGGCAAGGTGGAGATCCCGCAGGAAGCCTTCATTGCTGCCCTCAAGATGGACAACTGACTTCGGCATCGCTGAGGAAGCCGGGGTCGATGGTGCGGCCTCAGATGTCCGGATTGATGCGCTGAAGAAAGAGCTCTGCGTCCAGCAGGGCTCGATTCTTTTCCCGCTCCAGCCGCCAGCGCTCCCGCTCCAACCGATCTTTCTCGCCATGCAGGCGGGATAGTTCTGCACGGCGCTCATCCGAGCTCTTGATCATGCGTGAAGACGTGATCTGTTCGTCGATCTCTTGAACCTGCGAGTCCAGCTCGACGATCTGGGTTTCGGTTTCGTGCAGCACCTCGCCCCGAAGATAGCCCTTCAGAAAAACCGGTTCTGATTCTGCCGGGCAGATCTTGTGGTAGCTGTAGCCGTTGCGCCCAACCTGAAATCCGTTCGCCGGTGTGCAGTAGCTGCCCAGCCCTGTTTTGTAGCCGGCGAGATACTTTTCAGCGTCAGGCGTGATGTCGTAGCGTTTGCAGGCTTTCTGGTGATCGGCCAACCGGCTTTTCGGGTGGCCCTGATTGGCATCGACCGAGCCAATGCTGGTCCAGTCGCCCGTCGCGCACTCCTCTTGGGACAGGCTGGCGCAGCCCGCCAGCAGAGGAGCGAGGATCAGAAGGGCGGGAAATAGACGCATTTTTGTCCCAAACTGTGCGAGACTTGAAAAAGGTGATTCGCAACGGCATGTGCCATAGCGCCAATGGTTACCCATTCGGACCCCGACTAGCAAGCACGCTCGGTTCAAGCGTGCGCGGTTTCCGGGCCCGAGCTTTCCCAAGGCGCTGCAGGGACACAGGCATCGGGACAAATGGAGACATTGCATGTCGGCCTTGACGCCAATCAAATCAAAGACGACCGGAACATCGCGCCACGGCAAAGGCCGCATCGTGGGCTCTGGCACCCGCATGGCAACGATGATTGCCGTCAGCGCCCTCAGCACGCTTCTGGCCGTGGGGGCTTCCTCGCCAGCAAAGGCCCAGGCACCAGCCAAGCAGTTGTTTGGCAAGAAGGTTGCCCCGGCCAATCTGCAAACCCGCTCCATCGGCTCCTATGCAAAGGGCTGTCTTGCCGGAGGCCGGGCGCTCGAGATCGACGGTCCGGCATGGCAGGCCATGCGCCTGTCGCGCAATCGCAACTGGGGCCACCCGGTGTTGCTGTCCTTTCTTGAAAAACTGGCTGTCGACGCCAAGGCTTACGACGGCTGGAACGGCCTTCTGATCGGGGATATTGCCCAACCACGCGGCGGGCCGATGATCACGGGCCATGCGTCCCACCAGATTGGCCTTGATGCAGATATCTGGCTACGCCCGATGCCCAAGCAGCGCTTTAGCAAGGCCGAGCGGGAGTCGGTTTCTGCCATCTCCATGCTGAAAAAGGGCACCCGTGCAGTTGATCCGAACAAATTCACCATGGCGCACTTCCGCCTGATCAAGCGCGCGGCTTCCACGCCGGGCGTGGCGCGGATCTTTGTTCATCCGGGCATCAAAAAGGCCCTTTGTGACCGGGCCGGGTCAGATCGGGATTGGCTGCGCCAGATCCGCCCCTGGTATGGCCACCACTATCATTTCCATGTGCGCATGAAATGCCCCCCGGGCAATCCCGGCTGCACCAATCAGGCCCCGCCACCACCGGGTGATGGCTGCGGCAAGGCGCTGGCATGGTGGTTGTCTGATGCGCCATGGACGCCCAAGAAGCCGAGCAAAAAAGACCCCAACAAGAAGCCCAAGAAAAAGCGGCAAGTGACTCTTGCTGACTTGCCGCAGGCCTGCACGGCTGTGCTCAATGCCGAGCCCATGCAAGTGGCGGGCGCGCGCTATGTACCTGAGCCCGTTCGGGCGATAACCGCATTGCCCAGATCACGCCCGCTTCAGAGATAGGCTGGGCCCAGTGATCAATCAGGTGTCCATCAGGCAGGCAGCGGGCAGGTAACGCCCGTGCCGCCGATGCCGCAATAGCCGTTGGGGTTCTTGGCCAGATACTGCTGATGATAGTCTTCGGCATAATAGAAGGGGCCAGCAGGAGCGATCTCACTGGTGATTGCGCCGAACCGTTCGGCCTTCAACTGGTCTTCATAGCGTGCGCGTGACGCACGGGCGATCTCGGCCTGTGCATCCGAATAGGTATAGATGGCAGAACGATATTGCGTGCCCACGTCGTTGCCCTGACGCATGCCCTGGGTCGGGTCATGCGCTTCCCAGAAGGTGGCCAGCAGCGCTTCATAACTCAGCACGTTCGGGTCAAAGACCACAAGAACAGCCTCCGTATGGCCGGTGCCGCCAGAGCAAACCTCTTCATAGGTGGGATTGGGCGTGTGACCGCCCGCATAACCAACCGCCGTGACATGAACGCCGTCCATCTGCCAGAACAGCCGTTCTGCACCCCAGAAGCAGCCAAGCCCGAGCAATGCCTTTTCATGCCCGTCCGGGAAGGGACCCTTGAGGGCCGTACCAAGGACGAAGTGCGTTTCAGCGGTCGGAAGGGGTGCCGGGCGGCCCGGAAGTGCGTTCTCCGCGCTGGGCATCTCGAGTTTCTTCTGCATGAATCCGAACATGAGCATCCTTTGCCAAATAGGCAGCATGTGTTGAACCTGTCCTCAAGATAGGGTCGGTCAACGCGGAATGCCAGTCACACCCGGATCACTTTCACACCCGGATCACTTTTGGGCGACGTTTGCGGCCAAGCCAGATGAAAAACAGACCCACGAGTGCGGCCACAAGCCACGCCGGCATCATCAGGACCCACTGCATCAACGGATCCCAGAGGAACGGATGCACATTGCGCTGAATGACCGCTTGCGTGAGATTGAGGCTGGCTGTGTCGATTTCGAACCAGGTCGCGCCGAGGGATTTCATCACCACTTCGTTGGCGGCGATCGAGCGCACACCGTCAAGGACCAACGCCAGCAGCGCCAGCGCGCAGGTCCACAACCCCACGAAGGTAAAGATAAATCGGATAAATCGCATAAGATCCCACACCTTTGATGACACGCCGGACCAGAACGCCCATGCACTTTTCATAAGCTGTTTGGGCTCCGGAAACAACAGTCTTGGCGGATTTCCAGAAGGCTGCACCGCAGGCCAAGCATGACAAATCGCACGCAAAAGCGCTGTACCAAACCGCTTGATGCTATGCCATCTGGTGCGATCGAGTGATCAAGGCTGATCAAAGGGACGTGTCATCGGCCGCCTTGCATTAGTGGCTGCGACAGACAGCACGAGATGGGGCAACAAATCGGACTTGAGACGAATCCTGTCTCGAGGAAAGAAAAGCACGAGAAAACAAATCCTAACGGCAATTTTCGATCCGTTGAGCGCGGGCTAAAACAGGGTAAGTCGGAAAACGATGACAATCTGTCAACAGCCGCGGTTTAGTGGCTTGCGTTCGTTCATTTTTTGGCTATAGTGCGCCCACACTTTGGTACGGAGAGGTGGCCGAGTGGTCGAAGGCGCACGCCTGGAACGCGTGTAGGCGGGTAACCGTCTCCAGGGTTCGAATCCCTGTCTCTCCGCCATTTTTCAAGCGAAAAATTGGAATTTATATAGTAAATTCAATCGCTTGGTGCTAGTGCTCCCGCAAGATCCCCCAAATTTGCTACACATTTTGCTACACAAACCTATGCAAAGGTCTATGGTCCTTTCCACGGTTTTCTTCAATTCTTTCATGTTGAGTGGAGCTGACGGTACGCTTCAATCGGCAATGGATGTATTCAAACCAAGTAGCTCGGCGCTGGTCGATTTACGCGAATTGCAACGAGCGGTTTTGTGCCAGCTTCACGCAGGTCTGTTCCGGGCGGAAACCGGTCCTTCGCCTCAAGTGCTGGATCACCAATATAGCGGGCAAAAGCGGTCCTTCGAAAATTCTTTTGGTCTATCCGAAGAGCTAGCTTCTACTGCAGGAAGGGTGGCTCGATACGTCTAGTTCGAGCCACCTCATAGATCATGGAACGACGACTTTCTCTCCATCTTCCTTCACGAATTCAGTGCCGGAGGCAACATCCAACAATTCAAACACGGCTTCAGATGGCCGACATAGCCTGACGCCTTTGGGAGTGCAAACGATCGGGCGATTAACGAGAACCGGATGCGTCAACATTTTTTCCATAATCTCATCATCTGAAACAGATGGATCGGTCAACCCCAACTCCTCAGCTGGCGATTTTGAAGTTCTCAGAGCCTTTCTCGGTGAGAGATTTGCCGCGGCAAAAAGAGCAATTAGCTGTGGCTTTGTCCAACCATCGTTGAGATATTCGATGACGACTGGCTGGTTGCCGGTCATTTTGATGATCTCCAAGACGTTGCGGGACGTTCCGCAATCGGGATTGTGATGAATTACAACGGTCATTGTTTGTTTCTTTCTTCGATCAACGTCTCGCTATGGCGGTTTCCAGCATCAGCTTGGCAACGCAAAGTTTGTAGCAATGATCAAACTCTTCACATGATCGACACTCATCCCATTCTGGAATACTGGCTTTGACACGGCGATCTGAGCGTGTGAGGCCAGCATTTTCAACTTCGAATGAAAAGACCTTTCCTGCCATATTCTCGTTTGTTTCAAAATGCAGACTGTCGTGAAACATAGTTCCATAGCAGTGCTTATGTTGTGCCATAGTCGATCCCTTTCATTTTCCTTATGCCGGAAAGTGCTGGCGGGTCCTGTTTGCGAATGCAACGAGGGAAAGCATCACCGGCACTTCAACAAGAACACCTACGACAGTGGCCAAAGCGGCTCCTGAGTTAAGACCGAAAAGGCCGATAGCGACCGCAACGGCCAGTTCAAAGAAATTAGAGGTTCCAATGAGTGCGCAAGGGGCCGCGATTCTGAATGGCACTTTCATGACCCATGCTGCAACATAGGCAATGGCAAAAATGCCGTAGGATTGCAGTAATAGCGGGATCGCAATCAGCGCAATGAGGATGGGCCGGGATAGAATGACACCGCCTTGGAAGCCGAAGAGCAGAACCACGGTTGCCAAGAGTCCGATCACGGAGATTGGCTTCAGTTTGGAAGTGAACTGAGCGACTGCTTCATCGGTTTTGCTGCCTGATACAAGAGCCTTGCGCGTCAGGTAACCGGCAACCAGCGGCACAACCACATACAGAACGACACTTAGGATCAGTGTGTCCCAAGGCACAGGAATATCCGTGACGCCCAAAAGAAGAGCGACTATAGGCGCGTATGCGACCACCATGATTAAATCGTTCACACTGACCTGAACGAGGGTGTAGTTGGCATCACCGCGAGTAAGCTGAGACCACACAAAGACCATCGCGGTACAGGGAGCAGCTCCAAGCAGAATAAGACCCGCTATATAGGAATCTGCATCAGCCGCGGACATCATACCTGCGAACAGATACTTGAAAAATACAACGCCCAGAACGGCCATCGTAAAAGGCTTGATCAGCCAGTTGACTACGAGCGTGATCAACAGTCCCTTCGGCTCATCAGCCACATGGCTGATGCTGGAGAAATCGACCGACACCATCATCGGATAGACCATCGCCCAGATGAGCACAGCGACCACAAGATTGACATGGGCATATTCAAGTGCCGCAAGTGTTCCAAACAGGCTTGGGAAAAGTTCGCCAAGGATCAATCCTGCCGCAATCGACAGGGCGACCCATATGGACAACCATTTCTCAAAAAAGCCAATTCCCCCAGGTTCGGAAGTGTTGGCGCTGGTATTTGCATCTACGGACATTCGTCAGCTTTCTCTTTTGATTTTCCGATTTCATCAAGTTTTGTCTGAAGAGACATGCGGTCAATGCTAGCCAAAGGAAGGGCCGTGAAGATCGAAATTCTTGAAAATAGCATCCTGTAGGAATCTGAGAATGCCAGAGCAATTTCGGTATCCGTGCCTTCGATATGCGCAGGGTCGGGAACGCCCCAATGGGCTGTCATCGGCTGGCCCGGCCAAATTGGGCACACTTCTCCGGCTGCGTTGTCGCAAACCGTGAAAACAAAATCCAACTTAGGAGCTTCCGGCACTGCGAACTCATCCCAACTTTTGGAACGAGCAAAGCCGGTGTCGAAATTCATTCTCTTCAGCAATGCTAATGTCCGGGGATGAACCTCCCCTGTCGGTGTCGAACCTGCTGAGTAGGCTTGAAACCGGCCTTGCCCAACCCGATTCATGATGGCTTCGGCCATGATCGACCGGGCAGAGTTACCGGTACACAGAAACAGCACATTGTAAATCTGTTCGCTCATTGTCGTTTCCTCAAAAGAACTTCGTTTCGATTGTTCTAGCAAGAACAGGCAACTTCATTGATGACAGCATCGCAAAGCTCAGGCCTTCCTCCACAACAGTCCTGAAGAAGGTATGACAGCAGTCCACCTACGGCATTCATATCTGCGTAATAGTAAATCTGCCTTCCGTGCCTTTGATTGCGGACAAGACCTGAATGGAGGAGTTGCTTCAGGTTTACCGACATGGTGTTCGGCTTTACCCCCAAATGCTCACCTAGGTCACCTGATGACATGCCCTCAGGCCCCGCCTTAATAAGCAATCTAAAGACGTCCAGCCGGGTTGGTTGGCTCAGACTTGCGAAAATGTTTGCTGCATCATTTGTTTCCATATTTCATGAATAATTGAAAGGTTGTTTTTTGTCAATACGCTTTGGGGAATATGCATTGACTAGTATATTCGATTTGGTATATATACATGATTATGGATAAGATAACAAACATATTTGGCGCTCTGTCTGATCCGATCCGCCTGAGGATTTTGGCTCTGATTGCGCATGAAACCGAGCTTTGCGTCTGCGAGTTGGTCGAGGCGTTGGAGATGTCACAGCCCAAAATTTCCCGTCATTGTCGCGCACTCAATGAGGCCAATCTTGTTGATAGTCGCCGAGAAGCCCAGTGGGTTTTGTATTCAATTGCCAACGACATTCCGGATTGGGCCAAGCAATCGATTAGCGCAGCAATTGAGGGGGTTAAACAAGACCCTCAATATGCCGTTGATTGTGAGCGCCTCAAAACAGTTGAAAGGCCGCCAGTTCGCTGCGGCCTGAAGGAGAAGGAAGCATGTTAGAAGCTACATCTACGGCGGATGGTACTGGCAATTCGGTTTCAAAATCTGGCAAACAAGGACCAGTCTTGCTCATTCTGGGAACAGTCGTAGCGATTGGCCTTTGGTGGGTAGTCTACAATCAGCTCATTCCTCTCTCTGAAGCCATCACTTCACTCTTTCCCATCGAGCGTCATAGCCACACAGGCGAAGCCATTGCCTTCTTCTTCTATGATGTCCCCAAGGTCCTGATGCTTCTGACCCTCATCGTGTTTGCCATGGGGGTTGTGCGGTCCTGGTTTAGTGCGGAAAAAACCAGAGCGCTTCTCTCCGGCAAGCGAGAGGGGGTCGGCAATGTACTGTCTGCGGGACTGGGTATTCTGACACCATTCTGCTCCTGCTCCGCCGTGCCTCTGTTTATCGGTTTCGTCTCGGCCGGCGTGCCGCTCGGTGTCACATTCTCCTTTCTGATTGCGGCTCCGATGGTCAATGAGGTCGCTCTCATCCTTCTTGTCGGGCTCGTGGGTTGGAATGTTGCTCTGACCTACCTCTTCTTCGGATTGGGGATCGCCATCGTCGCGGGTTGGATCATCGGCAAACTCAAACTCGAAGGATGGCTGCAGGATTGGGTTCGTGAAATCCATTCAGGAGCCAATGCCCCAACTGACTTTGCAGCAGAAAACCTTACCCTTCATGACCGCTATAAATTGGGCTTTGAAGCGGTGAAGGAGATTCTTGCCAAGGTCTGGCTATGGATCATCCTCGGTATTGGTGTTGGCGCTCTCATCCACGGTTATGTTCCGCAGGATTTGATGATTGACATTATGGGCGCTGATGCCTGGTGGTCGGTCCCGGTTGCCGTTGTGATGGGCGTTCCCCTTTACACCAATGCGGCAGGCGTCATTCCCATTGTCGAGGCATTGCTGGGCAAGGGGGCTGCGCTCGGGACCGTCCTTGCTTTCATGATGAGCGTGATCGCACTTTCGATGCCCGAGATGCTGATCCTCAGGCAAGTTCTGACGCTTCGCCTAATCGCGGTTTTCATTGCAGTGGTGAGCTGCGGCATATTGGCCGTCGGGTTCCTCTTCAACGCGATATTCTAGATACACAAAATCAAGGAAAGACACTGATATGAAACAGGTAAAGGTCTATGGTCCCGGCTGCAAACGGTGCGAAACAACCGCTCAGATGATGCGTGATGCAGCAGAAAAGCTCGGCCTTGAAGCCACTATTGATAAAGTCACCGATCCGAAAGAAATTGCCATGGCTGGTGTAATGTCGACACCCGGCATTTCGGTCGATGGTAAGCTGGTTCATTCTGGTGGTCTGCCCGATGAGAGCAAACTCGAAGGTTGGCTAAAAGGCTGAATGCTGCGGATAGAGAAGGCCAGAGGTCATATCATATCGTGGTACTACCTCTTGCTTCAGCTTTTGATCCCAAATCATACATTGGTTTCCAATGTGCTGAATGACAGGTTGAGGCCGCCACTTTCAATCAGGGTGTTGAAATTGCAGCGGTTTGTTCGAATGTCCGAAATAAGGATATCGCTTCTAGGATCATAACGAAAACTGAATGACCGGATTGGGCCGCGGTTTCCGGGTGCCCCTTTCGCGCATGCAAAAGGTCCCTCCAATTTCAATGTCCAACTTGGGCTCCTTGCGGACTGCTGCGGTGCATCATCATGTGAAAACGCTCATCCAGGCTGGTGATTTGCAATCGCGGACCATAGGCGACATTCGCTAGGGATTACATCCTAAAAGCCTGCTTCTCCATTGCAGCCATTCGTTCATTTTGCAGCATTTTGGGCGGACAAAAATATCGTTGTTCGAAGGATCGCTTTCGGCTGAAGCTCAGAGTTTGTGATATCTACGCGGCTCACTGGTCTTAACCAAGATCAATGCCCTATGCCCTGCATCAGACGCGAGCAAGAAGGCTTAGCAGCCGCGTTTTGACCGAGCCTTAGTCGGTTTACAGGCTGACACCCTCGTTTCACCGCTGCACAAGGCAGAAGAATTACCTTGCCCAGAAAGATCATCTTTATAGATACAAAGGCAATCTTCAATTTCTGCCGCAGTCAGCTGTGCGAATGCGGGTAGCTGATGCTTTTCGATCAATCTGCCGGAAAACCCGAGCGCTGCGGCACCTTCACGCGTACCCGCGTGAAGGTATACTTGATCCGGTTCAAATCTGAGGAAAGCAGCAATGCGATAAGCGATATCATAGACTGCAAGTTCGCCGATACCTTTGATCGACCCAATGAGGGTATCAATCCGACCATGCAATGTTGCGAAGTCCTGAGCAGCTTTTAGGGTATCCTGATGGGCAAGTAATTGTTGTTCGGCCTCACGTAGGACCGAGACTGGAATACGATTCTGATGTGTGTGCTTCTTACCGTTGGAGCATCGGCAATTTGCAGCCACACTTATCACATTTGAGAGGGTTTGTTGCTTCGAATAGAAGTCCTTCTCGACTTGCGAGAGCGGGCGGTAAATACGTTTGTAATCATCAACGCAAGCTTCAATGTTCATATGGATGACTCCGATTGGATTTCCTAGAGAATTAACAGATGAGTGGGGAGATGGTGCAATATTACAACCTAAACGTTACAAGACGCTCGCTGCAATGTGTCAAATAGTTGAGTTGGGCTCGAACCAGACAGAGTCGGCACGCCTGAATTTGACAATCGCCCAGCAAGCAAGCGATTTTCAATCGCGGCCCTTTGCCGGCATTCATTAGCGAATTGATCCCGCGTTGCAACATCTCATTAGCGGATTCTCGCCAGTCTTCATGAACCTCGAGGTGATTTTCCCATTGCTGCCATTCATTCAAACCGCAACATTTTCCGTGGACTGAAAGCGGAAAATACCTGTCGGGTATTGAGGGCAACTCAGCATTCCGATGCCGCCAAAAGTGTCTTTGCAAACAGGGACGAGAGCCGCCATTTTCTGGTGATACAAGATTCAAGAAGTTGCTAACCAAATCAGACAAAAGAATTTTGGGTGAATAGGAGGTTATGCGGTGGGCTCGAACGAGCTGGGTCAAGATGGCGTCTCCACAGAGGCGCATTTAACACTCCGCTTGTTGATTTTTTACCAATTAGATAAAGTTGTATAATAGTCTGGATGGTATTAAAACGATTATTCGATTTCCACCAAAAGAGGCAGCACAATGCAGGATATCCAAGGTGACGATAAAACACTCGAAGTACTGCTTTCTGGGTCTGCATTTGGGATCGACTACTACCAGCGTGAATACCGGTGGAAGCGAAAGCAGCTTCAAGAACTAGTTGATGACCTTTACGGCCAGTTTGCGCAGACCTGGACCCCCGGCATACCACTGGAAAAGCAGTCGAAATACTTCCTCGGCTCCATTGTTATCAGCAAGGCGAGCGATGTGCGCAACATCGTTGATGGACAACAGCGCATAACGACGTTGACGCTGCTTTTGATCTATCTGAACCATCTGCAGCAGGACCACACGAAGAAGGTCAACAAGATCGAGCAGCTGGTCTTTGACGAGGACCCAGGTGGCCCCAAGTTCAAGCTTGATATCCCGGAACGTAACGACTGCATGTCAGCCCTTCTTAATGGCGAAAGCTACAACCCCGAGGGCAAATCCGACTCTGTTCGCAATCTGGTGGACCGTTACGACGATCTCGATGACATCTTCCCGAAGTCCATGTCGCCTGACGAACTCAACATGTTCATCTGGTGGATCATTCGAAACGTGAAGCTGATCGAGATCACCGCGAACGACGATGGCGACGCTTACACGATCTTCGAGACGATGAACGACAGGGGCCTTTCCCTAACCCCTACAGATATGCTCAAGGGCTATCTTCTGGCCAATATCGAAGACCCGGACAAGCGGCTTGAAGCGGACAAGCTGATCAAATCTTACCTGACCAAGTTCGCCGAGTTTGGCGACAACACCGAGGCAGACTTCTTCAAAGCCTGGCTGCGGTCGCAATATGCCAAGAGGATAAGGGAGCGAAAAAAGGAAGCCAAGAACGAAGACTTCGAGCTGATCGGCACGGAGTATCACCGCTGGATACGCAACAACGCCAAAGAGGTGGGGCTGAACGCAAGCGATGATTTCTACCAGTTCGTCATCAAGAACATGCGCATCTTCGCGGACCTATATTTGCGGCTCCTCAAGGCGTCGGCCACCCGCAAGAAGGGGCTGGAGAGTGTCAAGTACAACGCCGATGCGGGCTTCACGCTCCAGTACCATATCATCCTCTCGGCGGTGAATGCGGATGACGACAAAGACACCGCCAAAGCCAAGATGGGCGTTGTTGCCGACTTCATCGATAGTTGGCTGAACGTCCGCTTCTGGAACTACAAATCCAACAGCTATTCCCAGATGCAGTATGCAGCCTTCACCGTGATCCGCAGCATCCGGGGCAAGACATTAGCCGAGGTGCGGCAGGCGCTTCACAAACGGCTGGAGGAAGAGTTCGAAGAGATCGACTTCGAATACTCGGTGCGGCTCAATCAGTTCACCTCCAAAGCGATCCACCGGCAATTGGCCCGCTTCACCGACTGGCTGGAACGGCAAGCAGGGGAGCCAGGGAGGTACGAGGATTACATCGTCCGCTCCGGCAAGAACGCTTATGAGGTTGAACACATCCTCGCCGACAAGTTTGAGATGTTCACTGACGAGTTCGAGGACGCCGCAGCATTTGAGGAATGGCGCAACTATATTGGCGGGCTGCTGCTGTTGCCCAAGAAGGTGAACGCCAGCCTCGGAGATGATCCGTATAGGAAGAAGCTGCCGCATTACCTAAAAGCCAATGCGCTCTCCCAATCGCTGCATCCGGATTTCTACAAGAACAATCCCGGTGTGCTGAAGGCAATAAAGACGCATAAAATGGCGTTTGAATCCCATAAGAAATTCGGGTGGAAGGAAATCGAGCAACGCTCCAACCTGTACTGCGCCCTCGCGGCTCTGATCTGGTCACCTGACCGGCTGACAGAGTGAACCGCTTAACGTTGGTGTTCGCTGCACTACCCTTTTATGGTTTGTTTTGGGTTCCAATTTCTGAGCATGCTTTGTTGTGCTAATCCGTGTTTACGAACAGTTATCAAGGCTTATGAACAGCAGCCTCGGCCCCTAAGCAGACCTTGGGCACTGAAAGCGGATGTCGTGGTAGCGCTTCATCAGGCCCAGCAGCTGATCCTTGAAAGTGGTTCGCGAAGACAATGCGCCTTACCTATCTGTTGCGCCCGCAATCGGGTTTTAGTCGTCTCTGATGAAAAAGGGCATCCTGATCGGAGGCGGTTGTACCGACGGCGATGTTAACTGGCATCTTTAAAATCTGCAGCCAAAGCTGGTCCATGGCTCAGTCGCAGCCTACTCCAGCAGGTATACTGTGGACAATCGATCACCTTTCTGGCCGGACTCCAGAATTCAGTTATAGTTGCATTCTTGGAGGGCCGTCGCTTGACCGACTCAAAGCAAAGAATCGGGCCATATCGTATCCTCAGCCTAGACGGCGGTGGTGCAAAGGGGTTCTACACGCTTGGCGTCCTTGCCGAAATTGAAGGGCTTGTCGGCTGCAGACTTCACGAAAAATTCGACCTGGTATTTGGCACCAGCACCGGAGCCATCATTGCGTCAATGATCGCAGTTGGAATGTCAGTCGATGAAATCCATATGCACTACAAAACGTATGTACCAGAGATTATGCGGCTCAAGACGCCTGAACAGAAGTCGGCCAAGCTGGCGGCGTTAGCAAAGGAAATCTTCAATGATCAGAAGTTTGACGCCGTAAAGACGGCGGTAGGCATCGTGACCACGAAATGGGCCATCGAGCGCCCCATGATCTTCAAAGGTAGCATGGAACAGGCCCACGGCCGAAAAGGGACCTTCCTTCCGGGTTTCGGCGTGACCATAGGCGACGCCGTGCAAGCTTCTTGCTCTGCCTACCCCTTCTTCTCTCCCAAAACCATCACTACCGCAGACGGCGACGAGGTGGAGTTAGTCGATGGAGGGTATTGTGCCAATAACCCGACTCTGTACGCAATTGCTGATGCAACCGGCAGCCTGAACGTTCCCCGCCAATATCTCAGGGTGGTCAGCATCGGCGTTGGGATATATCCGAGCCCAAAGCCCTCTCTCTTCAGCAAGATGTGGTGGGCGAAGTACCTGCTCAGCGTGCAACTCCTGCAAAAGACACTGGAAATCAACACGCAGTCAATGGACCAGCTCCGTACCATCCTTTTCAAAGACGTGCCGACGGTGCGGGTCAACGACACCTTCGAGCAACCGGAGATGGCAACAGATCTGTTCGAACACGACCTGAAGAAGCTGAATATATTGCGCCAACGCGGGCGGGAATCCTACGCAAATAACGAAGCCACCCTGAAAAAATTTCTCCTGTAATGGATACTAAAATGGCTGTTAATGAGAACCAGTTGGAAACGTGGTCGGCTCAAGGGAGCATCCAGCAGTCAGCAGCCACTTACAAGACGATCAGCGGTGTACTCAACGACACAGGATCGCCGTATTGTCTGAAGAGCTTCGACACCTTTCTGCAGGGTTCGTATGGTAACGATACGAACGTTTGGGCCGACAGTGACGTGGATGTAGTCATTCGGCTCACGTCAGTATTTTATTCCGACACGGACGCTCTCTCTCAGGGTGACAAAGCCAACTACGACCAAAACCGCTCGACGGCGGAATACTCGCTAGGAACGTTCAAGGAAGAGGTGACGGATTGGCTGACCAAGAACCTTGGCCAAGGTGTCAAAGCCGGCAGCAAGGCGATCTACGTCCCCGGCAACAATAACCGCCGTGATGCAGATGTGCTAGCTTGCGCAGAGCACCGCATTTACCACAACTATCCGGCCAACGGAAATCCGTCGTACCTTGAAGGTATCATGTTTTGGTCCAAGGACGGCGAGCAGATCATCAATTACCCCAAGCAGCACTCCTCCAACTGCACAACCAAACACCAGAACACGAACGGCTATTTCAAGCCCACGGTGCGCATATTCAAGAACATCCGGAACCGAATGATCAACGAGGGACGGTTGCAGGATGGAATTGCCCCTTCATACTTCTTGGAGGGCATGCTCTACAACGTGCCCAACAACCTTTTTGGCACCAACTTCCAGCAGACGGTCATCAACTGCTTCAACCACATTTACGGGATACAGGACAAATCACAGCTTACCTGCGCCAACGGCATCCATTGGCTACTCCGCCAAGGGCATTCGGTGTGCTGGTCGCCGGATAATCACAACACTTTCATGGAGGCATTTAAGCAGTTCTGGAATGACTTCTGAAGGCCAGCTCCGGACAAAGAATTGAAATTGTTGTGTGACGCGTTCGTGTTGCCCAGTCCAGCTGCTGATTGTCTGCACGCGGCCCCACTCCAGCAATTCCAGCGAAGGTTCGGTCCCCGCCCGACCTTGCCGCTGCTGCCAGGTCTGGAACCGGGATACCTCGAATGGCCGCTTTGGCCTGAAGGACCGGAGATCTCGCATCCGCAGGAAATGTCGGCAATCCGCCCGAATGGTCTGCCCAAGCCCCGATGCGCTCAAAGACACTCTGAATGACGGCTTTCGCCTTCTGTGCCCTATCCAAACTCCTGCGCCTCAACGTCTTGTCGTCCGTGAATGATGCGCAAAACGGTGACAGTGTCTTCATCGGTGCGGAAATATATGCAACGTTTGCGATAGGGAAGAGCCTTCAAGCCTGGACGGATCCAGTCGCGAGGAACGCCGGGGAAGTCAGTGTCGGCAATCCATTGAATTTTGGCTGTTAGGTCGGCAACAAAGGTTGCTGCTGTGCCAACGTCTTCTTCTTGGGCGATGTAAACGAATATCCCCGTGAGGTCATCTTGCGCTTTGGGGGCAAGAACTAATCTTTTTGGGCTAATCGCACCATCCCCCGCTTGATAATGTCTTCTGTCAGGCTTTGGGTGTTTGCGTATTCGATACCTTTGCCTGCTGCAATTTCAGCGTCTGCTGCATCAACTAATGCACGGGCTTCTGCAAGGCGTGTCTCATAATCCTCAAGCATTCTCAAGCCTGCTCGCACAACCTCGCTGGCATTATTGAAACGTCCTTCTTCTATCTGTTGAGCAATGAAGGCGTCATAGCGATCACCGACGATAAAAGACCGTTTGGTACTTGGCATAGTTCAATCCCTTCGGTTAAAGACACTATAGCTCAAGGTAAGAACTATTCCTACCGATTTCTAGGGATATGCAATTACTCGGATTGCTGCCTTCCCGAAAGGGGGTGGCTTCTAATCCGTCAGCACCTTATAGACAGTTGAACGACCGATCTTCAGCCGATTGGCAATCTCGGTTGCGCCGACGCCTTGAGCATGGAGAGAGCGAACGGCCTTACGGTCCACGCTTGGCTTACGACCAAAACGAACGCCTTTGGCTTTTGCTTCCAGCCGCCCCTCATTGGTCCGCTCCAGGATCCTTTGCCGTTCAGCATCGGCCACCGCCGATAAGATGGTGACGACCATCTTTCCCATCGTTCCTTCGGTGCTGATGCCATCATCCAGAAACCGGATCGAAACACGCATCGCATCGAATTCTTTGATGAGCGTAATCATGTCTTCTGTATTGCGCCCGAGGCGATCCAGCTTCTTGATCAGAATGGCATCGCCTTCTTCCACCTTGAGGCGGAGTAGATCAAGTCCGGATCGATTGAGGTTGGAGCCGGTCGCTTTGTCGGAGAAGATCCTGTTCTCTCGAACGCCAGCCTCTTTGAGTGCCTTCATCTGTCCATCGAGGGACTGTTGGGAGGTCGAAACCCGAGCATAGCCGAACAGACGCATGAAACTGTCTCCTAAATCGATTTATAGACGCGCTGTCTATTAATGATGCGATTTCCGATTTAAGAGACATGTTATCGGCACCGATAGGCGCTGTCTACTATGTTATAAATTTATAGACGACGCTATAGACTGCTGCTTAGGTCCATACGCCACTACAGAAATGTGTTTGGATCAGCTGGCCGCCTTGATTGTTGGAATGGAGGAAACATCGATCGATAGTTTTGCCTTCTCCAAATCATAGCTGCGCTGCATGTTCAGCCAAAAGCTAGCTCCATTGCCGAGGAGCTTGCCAAAGCGAATAGCCATCTCAGCCGTGATGGGCTGTTTCTCATTGAGAATGTCATACAGCGTCTGGCGGGAGATCTGCAGAGCTTCAGCAATCGCTACCTTGCTCATCGGAATATCAGGCAAGATGATTTCTCTAAGTAGCTCGCCAGGGTGTGTTGCTGAAACGGATACGTGTTTATTGATCATTAGTGATAGTCCTTGATATCAACCAGAATGAAACCTTCGCCGTCGAACTGAAAGATGACCCGGAAGTTCCCTGTGAGCCGAACTGAGAAATAGTCACCCATATCTCCTTTCAGGCTATGAAAGCGAGAACCCGGAAAGTCCATCTCTTCCGGTTCATCAGCAGCGTCGAGAGCCGACATGATAATCCGGATCTTCGGTAGCCAATCTGAGTTTAGACCTTTTGTCTGTCCCTTGGTCCAATAGGCCTTCAGACCCTTATGTCGAATGCTCTTTATCATAACTCAAATGTAAGTCAATGGTTGACAGAAGTCAACTGGTTTGTAAGGCAAGTCCTGACGTTCTCTGGGGGCACGTCGCAAAGTCCGCTAAGACTGCGGCAGCTATTCACATAAAGGTAGCGAGTCAGACTGAGGAAATATACGGGCGCGTCGCAAAGTTTCAATCAGGCCCTGTTTGTGCTGTGATCAGCGTCATTTTCATGCTTCGTTAACTTTTTGAAGTCCAAAGAGGAGAGCAATGAGATCATTCTGTTCGCGAACGGTCCATGTCTCCGCGAAGTCGAAGCCCTTCTTAAGCCACAGCATGGCTTCGAAACCAGCGATGGTTCGTCTCGCAGCATGGAAGGATCGGAAACCACCAATCCTGGGCATATTCTTCTTTACCCTGAAATGATCACTCTCAATACGCTGCTGCAGATGCTTGGTAACATAATGGACTGGGTCCGGCCGCAGGTGGCCTTTGTCGACCGATTGTTTGATCGTTGACGGGAATGTGTTGGCACCGTCAGTGCCGATCTTGCCCGGCGACAGGAGCGGCTCATCCTTGAGCATTTTGTTGAAGAAACGCTTTGCTGCATCAAGATCTCTATTGGCGGTGAGCAGAAAATCCACGGGATTGCCGTGCTTATCTATGGCTCGGTACAGATATTTCCACTTCCCCCGCACCTTGATGTAAGTTTCATCCACCCGAATAGACCCGCAATGGGGTTTGCGAAACCGACGCAACCGTTTCTCGATCAAGGGAGCGTAGGTCAGAACCCATCGGTTGATTGTGCTATGGTCAACTTCAAAGCCGCGCTCAAGGAACATTTCTTCGAGATCCCGATAGCTCAACGGGTAACGCAGATACCAAGATACCGCCTGAATGATCAGCCACGCCTCAAATTGTCTGCCTTTGAAGTCATCTTTCGATTTTCGTTTCAGCTTTTCGGCAATGGCATTGAGAATCATACGACGCTCCTTCAATAAATCGGAGCACCTTCTCACCGCACAAATCTCAAATCCTGGTTAACGACAAAAGTTTGCGACAGGGCCTTAATCGGCCTCTACCCAAATTTCCTCGAGAATTTGGTCTCGACTGTCTCACGCGTGTGCATCCAAGTTGGCCGCTTTTGAAATCCGTCTCTCCGTTTGGAGGGGGGGGGGCTTGCCTGTACATGTGGTATAGTTGTTCAGGACGTTTCTCTTGCCAATATCTCAAATCCCACATCGAATGAATGGCCTTCAGTTTGTTCATTTTGTAATCTCGCCAACAGCATTTGGGCCGACTTTTCTCCCATGTTAATACAGTCGACCCGAACAGTTGATAACGCCGGATGGGTGTACATGGCAAAATTTTGGTTGCCGAATCCCATAATGGCAACATCGTCTGGTATTGACAGTCCGCGAGCCAAAACTTCAAACAGCGCACCGAGTGCTACAACGTCAGAGCTGCAGAAAACGGCAAACGGTGTTTTCTTTTGGTCTAGCAAGTCGGACATGATGGAACGCCCGAGAGCAACGCTGGGGGAGGGTTCTCTGATAACTGGTGTTATATCGGTTTGCCCTCGCGCAGACAGTTCCTTTAGATAAGCTTCGGCGCGTACATGGGCTCTCTGATCGCCAGCCGAGGCGAGGCTAAAACTTGTGTATCCCTTGTCGCAAAAATAGGTGGCAACTGATTTTCCGACCTCGGCATGCGAAAAGCCAACTACAAGATCTAGTGGCGTTGGCGTGATGTCCCAAGATTCGACAATCGGTATCCCTGCCGAATGTAGACGTCTGCGACACTCCAATGTGTGATGAATTCCGGTTAGGAAAATCGCATCGGGTCGCCTGCTTAAAACGGTTGTTACGATTTTCTCTTCAGCTTTAAGGTCATATCCGGATTCCCCAAGTAATACCTCATAGCCATTGTCCTTCAGAACGCGGGAAAAGCTCTGCATCGTCTCGGCATAGACAAGGTTTGCCATACTTGGTGTGATGGCTGCGATCAATCGACTGCGATTTGAGGCTAGGCTGCCTGCAATTAGATTGGGTACATAGCCGGTTTGAGAGATTGCCTGATTGACACGATCGAGTGTCTTCTGTGGCACTTTGTCTGGTGTGTTCAAGACACGGGATACCGTTGAAGGGGCTACGCCAGCAAGTTTTGCAACGCTTTCTAGTGTTGCTTTTGTGGTTGGTTGACCATTCATTGAGGTCTCGTTTCAATTCCCGGTTCTGTCACAATTTGTATGCCAGACCGCTTTGGGTCGTGACTGATCAACTGGAGAGGCGTAGTCACGTTCTTTCCATCTCCGTCAAGTTTTCTACACCGAGTGTAAGAGCTTGGCAACTCTGGCAATCCTGCCTTTGCCGCGCACTCCCTTTCCTTTCGTTCCGGTTCCTTTGATGTGCTTGCTGTGAGCTCCGAAATCACAGCAAAAATTGAGGTGATTAAAAAATCGAAGCGCTTCGATTTATATCATTTGCGCCTATAATATTGCATAATCAGGAGAGTTAATCACTACAAGAAATTTATATAACATAATAAAAACAATAAATTAAAAGAAAATAGATTTTTCTGATTTGAAAAAATGAGAATATTTTAAAAAAAGTTGCGCTTCGATTTTTTTGGTGGTAGGTGTTTTGGTGTTAGGGCAGTTGCCGCTACTTTTGTTGCTACGTCGAGCCGGGACTTCTTGTTAAATCGATTGGTTCGGAGACGTCTGTGCGATGAAGAGGAAGGCAATGCAAATGTGGTGGCAAATGACAGGGAGAGAAGTCGTATGACCAAGATCGGTTTTATCGGAACGGGAATTATGGGAGCTCCGATGGCGGAGCATTTGATTGCTGGAGGGCACGACATCACTGCATTTGACGCGAAGGCTGTTGCGCCGACACTCGTTGCCAAAGGTGTGAAAGTTGCTAAGTCCTCTAAGGAAGTGGCTGAGGCAAATGATGTCATCATCATCATGGTGCCTGATACACCGCATGTAGATGCGGTTCTGTTTGGTGGTAACAGTGTTTCGATGGGCTTGTCGGCGGGCAAAACCGTCATTGACATGAGTTCTATCTCGCCTGTTGCGACTAAGGAATTTGCAAAGAAAATTAATAGTCTGGGATGTGAGTATGTTGACGCTCCCGTGTCTGGCGGTGAGGTCGGTGCTATCAACGCAACTCTGACAATTATGTGCGGAGGCTCCGAAAAGGGGTTTGCAGTCGCCAAGCCTCTGTTTGAGCTGATGGGCAAGAACATTACGCTTGTTGGCGGAAATGGTGATGGCCAAACATGCAAGGTTGCCAATCAGATTGTTGTGGCGCTGAACATAGAAGCCGTCGCCGAGGCGCTTCTCTTTGCTTCAAAGGCTGGAGCTGATCCTGCCAAGGTTCGTGATGCTCTCATGGGAGGATTTGCTTCTTCTAAAATCCTGGAAATCCATGGAAAGCGCATGATTGATCGCACCTTTGAACCAGGGTTTCGTATAGAGCTGCATCAAAAAGACCTGAATCTTGCGCTTTCCAGTGCTCGGGCGATGCAAATGAGCCTTCCAAATACCGCGACAGCCCAGGAATTGTTTAATGCCTGTGCGGCCCATGGCGGCTCTTCCTGGGATCACTCTGCTTTGGTTAAAGCGCTTGAGCTTATGGCTAGCCACGAAGTTGCCTGATGATTGATCCTCAAACCCTTTTACGGCAGATGTTCGATGCTGCGGTAGCTTCTGCCCAGCCGAACATTTGTGTGCCGAAACACATGCCTTCAGAGACCCCTCGCGGACGCTTTATTGTCATCGGTGCGGGCAAGGCTTCGGCGGCAATGGCTCGCGCTGTCGAGGAAACCTGGAAAGGTCCGCTCGAAGGGCTTGTGATTACGAGATATGGATATTCTGTCCCATGCGAAAAGATCGAAATCGTTGAGGCGAGCCATCCGGTTCCTGACGAAGCTGGTCAAACGGCATCGCAGCGTATTCGTGAGCTGGTTTCCGGGTTAACAGCGGATGACTTCGTGCTTTGTCTGATCTCTGGTGGAGGGTCTTCACTAATGACCTTGCCAGCTGAAGGACTTTCTCTGGAAGACCTGCAGGCAGCCAATACCGCGCTTCTGAGGTCAGGAGCGACAATCACGGAAATGAACTGCTTGCGAAGGCATCTGTCGTCGATAAATGGCGGACGTCTTGCTGCTGCTTGCCATCCCGCCAAGCTTTTGACTTTGATGATATCGGATGTGCCGGGTGATGACCCAATCGATATTGCCTCAGGTCCAACCGTTGCGGATCCCACAACACTGGCTGACGCTCAGGGTATCGTTGATCGTTACCGACTGCAGCTGCCGGATGCAGTTCTTCATGCACTTAAGCTTGCCCAAAATGAAAGCATTAAACCTTCAGATCTGCGGCTTGCCTCTTCTGAAGCAAGGATTATCGCTGCACCTCAAATGGCATTGGAAGCCGCAGCCTCGGTAGCGCTCAAAGCAGGTGTCGTTCCTTACATTCTTGGAGATAGCATAGAGGGGGAAGCTCGAGACCTGGGAGTGGTGATGAGCGGGATCGTACGGCAGGTGAAGTTCAAGTCCCAACCCTTCGAACAACCTTGCATTCTTTTATCGGGGGGTGAGACCACCGTTACAATGCGAGGGCAAGGTCGAGGCGGGCGGAATGTTGAGTTTTTGCTCTCGCTTATGGTCGCGCTCAATGGTCTTCATGGGGTGTACGCCGTCGCAGCAGACACCGATGGTGTTGATGGCTGTGAGGAGGTTGCGGGGGCCTTTGGCTTGCCAGAAACCTTGGAAAAAGGCCGATCTCTTGGACTTTCAGCCAGGGCCGAATTGGAGAACAACAATGCTCACGGCTTCTTTGAAGCAATTGGAGATCAACTGGTCACTGGCCCCACATTGACCAACGTAAATGACTTCAGGGCTATTCTTATTACAGACACACGCGACTTGTGTGTGCAATGAACGGAGGAAATATTGACATGAACGCGCAGACCCTTCCAAACCAGCTACGCCAGAATCTTCTGGCTCGTAAACCTCTGATCGGTTGCTGGTGTGCTCTGGGCAGCCCAATCACGACCGAGGTTATGGGCGTGGCTGGCTTTGACTGGCTTCTATTGGATGCTGAACATGCTTTAAACGACGTGCTGTCGTTGGTGCCACAGCTTATGGCTCTCAAGGATAGTGAGTCAGCGCCTGTTGTTCGTCCATCCTGGAACGATACGGTCTTGATCAAAAGGCTTCTTGATGCAGGGTTTTATAACTTTTTGATTCCATTTGTGCAAAATGCAGATGAAGCACGGGCTGCCGTTGCAGCTACTCGCTATCCCCCTGCAGGGGTTCGTGGTGTATCTGTTGCCCATCGTTCCAACAAATATGGCACTGTGTCGGACTATCAGAAGATCATCAATGACAATATCGGTGTGATCGTTCAAATTGAAACTCCGGTTGCTGCTGATGCTGCCGAAGAGATCGCTGCCGTTGATGGTGTCGATGGCCTGTTCATCGGGCCGTCAGATCTGGCGGCTTCTTGTGGCTATCTTGGTAATCCGAGCGAACCTTCTGTTCAGGCAATCATTAAACGCGTTTTTGAAGCAGCAAAGGCGGCTGGCAAGTCTGCCGGAATCCTGGCTCCGGTTGAGAGCGACGCCCGAAAATATATGGAACTTGGCGCCAATTTCGTGGCTGTCGGTTCTGATCTTGGTTTGCTTAAAGGAGCAAGCCAGGCCCTTAAGGGAACCTATCTCTAATATGGTCTCCCAAGGCGACCGGAAAAGCAAGGCGTTCTATACGGCTCGCCTTTGTGAATTCCGACACAGGTTTGTTTCTGCTACCTCACTTCTACGCTTTGTGATGTGGCCTGAATAAAGCATTTGGGGCCTTTCACGTTTGCGTAATAGGAATTTTGAAGGTGTTGCGAATGCTGTTTCGCAGGCCCAGGGATTTTTGTGCCTAAATTCGCGGGCAGTTGCTCGAAATAGCATTTTGAAGCAACACTTTAGCAAGTATGGGAAATACTCATGACACATATTCTCGTTGCTGGAAAAATTCATCAAAGCGGCATTGACTTGCTCGATGCAACTTCCGGGATAACTTATGATTACGTAAAGGATGTCTCAGAAGAAAGCTATGCTCCACTGATCGATAAAGCTGATGCTCTGGTCATTAGAACTCAGCCTCTTTCTGCCGAAACGATTGCGCGCGGGGGGAACCTCAAGTTGGTGTCTCGACATGGTGTTGGGTATGATGCTGTAGATCTGCAAGCCTTGAACGACAGGGGCATTGTTCTGACCATCGTTGGAGATGTTAATTCAGTATCTGTGGCCGAGCATAGTTTGATGCTGATTATGTCTGCGGCAAAAAGAACCTCACGAGCCAGTAAGTCTATCAAGGAAGGCGATTGGAGTTGGCGTAATCAGCTGGAGGCTGTTGAGCTGCTTAATAAGCGGTTGTTTATCATTGGATTTGGTCGTATCGGGCAGCATCTGGCTCGGATGGCGAGCGCATTCGGCATGGAAATCCGCGCGTGTGATCCATTCCTGGAAAAGCAGGGGTGGCCAAAGAATACCGCTGCAGTACCCTGCGACATGCAATCCGGTCTTGCTTGGGCTGATATTGTATCGGTTAATGTACCCAGCTCGGGGCGCCCAATCCTCGGAGATTTGGAATTCTCGCAAATGAAGCGTGGTGTTGTTCTGGTAAACACGGCTCGCGGCGGGGTCGTGGATGAAAAGGCCTTGGTTAAAGCGATCCATGCGGGAATCGTGGCCGCTGCAGGCATTGATGTTTTTGAGATGGAACCCCCCAAGACAGATAACGAGCTTCTAGGTCTTGATCAGGTGATCCTGTCTCCTCATATTGCCGGGTTGACTGCGGAAGCTGGAGAGCGCACGGCGGTAAGTGCAGTGCAAAACGTTCTAGACTTCTTCGCTGGATATCTAAACCCTGCATTGATTGTAAATTCGAAACAAATCAATGAGTTAACTAAGTCTTAGGATGGGGTGACGGTATCCATTGTCCTGAGAAGTAATGCATCTGCGGGCCTGTTTTCCTGATTGATACCGTGGATGCATTTTCGAAATTGAGGGGCAAGCCTATTTGAAAAATTCTGGATTTCTGACACGGGCCTGCTCAGCAAAAACAGTAAATCTTTGAAGATGCTCGCGAACTGCGTTGCTGGCTTCATCTTTGGAGCCATTTTGTACCGCCCGGATCATGTCTTGGTGGTCCTTAAGAAACTTCGCTGCGCGGCCTGCTCCAGAGGCAGGAAGGTTTAATTTGCGAGCCCGGTCAATGTGTCCTGAATGTGAGATAACAAGATCCCAGAGTTCTTCATATCCCGCTTCAGCATGAAAGCTGCGATGAAAAATCCGATCGAGTGTGGAGAATTCCATAATGTCATTTCTTGAGAGAGCTGCTTCTTGTTGTCTCAGGATTTCTTCTGCTTCAGCCATAGGGGCAAAAGAATCTGCGAGAACCCGAGCGACTTCCATTTCCACTGACATTCGCATGAAATGCATCCGTCTAACGTCGTCCATGTCAATTTTTGAAACCATGGTCTTTGATTGTGGATGGATGTCTATTAACCCTTCTGCGGACAAACGCGCAATTGCTTCGCGCAATGGCATTGGACTTACGCCGTACTCTTCGGATAACTCTCGCCGAGAAATAACCGCGCCAGGAGCGAGCTGAAGATCAAGAATTCGAATTCTGAGCAACGAGTAGAGTTGATCAGAAGTGGTCTTTGCTCGAAGAAGATTCTGAGAATTTGATTTCGATGTGGCCAAGTTTTACTCGCAGATGCGATGGATCTCGCAAATATTGGTTTTCCTATTGTGTCCAACCAATTTGGTGTTCTGACACTGGTGAAGGTCTGCAATTTGCGATGCGCTGTCAACCGAAAAAGATATCTATGATATTAGTATTCTAATTGCAATGACTTAGTATCTGTGATATTAGTATATATGAAGAGAAGCGCTAATAGATTTCTGCTTTAATGCAGTGTTGGCTATTCAGTTTTTGCCCAATTGGATAGCTGGTAAAGTGAGTTGGAACTCAACGCCATGAGGTCTTTGAGAGGTCAAACTCGTATTGGGAGGGGCTAGTTGGGAAGAGATCGTGTGTGTTAGGAACAGAGAAAGCACCACTTTTCGAGGTGCGGTAATCTGTTAGAGTACGAGTGAATTGACCTGTTGCTATCGGTAAATATACGGATGGCAGTGTCATGTTCGAGGTGAACTGGTAGACATATCCGCCCTCCATGTTCACCAAATTTTCCCCATGCATGTCCTGGATTTGTGGGTAGCCTTACTGGTTGCCTGGGCAGTTTTGTTGAGAAAATTCTGCGCTTTCTACGCAGTGAGTTAAACTGGGAGGTTTAATATGAAGTCTTTATTTGCCGGACTGTTTCTGGCTTCTGTCGCGTTGACATCCAATATGGCATTCGCAGCAGACGGTTTTCCAAAAAAGGATATCACGATCGTTGTTCAGTACGCGACAGGTGGCGGGACGGATAGCTTTATTCGAGCCCTAGAAAAGCCACTGGAGGATGCGTTTGGAGTGGGTGTTGCTGTGCGAAATATCGCTGGTGGTGGCGGTGTTGTTGGTATGATGCAAGTGTTGGCTGCAAAACCAGATGGCTATACCGTGGCCATTGCAAATAATGCTTTTTACACCCTTATTGGGATGGGAAATGTCACTTTTTCACTCGATGATTTTGACTATATTGCAGCAGTCGGAATGGAACCATATGTGCTTGCAGCAAAAGCATCGGATGAATGGAAGGATTATGACGGCTTCCTGAATTATGCCAAGGATAAGACCATCCGACTTGGATTTGCGGGCGTCGGTTCTTCCACCCACATTATGGCGATGGCAATGGCAGAAGAGCTCGGCCTGAATGTACAGTTTGTTCCATATGGTGGAGCATCTGAAGCAGCTGCCGCCGCATTGGGTGGGCATATTGAAGGTGTGGTTCTTTCTCCTGCGGATCTGGTTGCTGCGATGGACGGTGATGACGGTCTAGTGCCTATCGTCTCTTCGGGCAAATCGTCTCTCATTGAGAATGTTAAGACAACTAAGGATCTCGGGCTGAATCTTTCCGTTCAGCAATGGCGAGGATTTGCCGCGCCCGCAGGCGTCGATCCGGAAGTCAAAAAGGCTTGGCAGGCTGCGATTGAAAAGGCCATAAAAGATCCTCAATTCATTGAGGCTTCAAAGAACCTTGGTGTCGAGGTTTCGCCTGTCTTTGGCGAGGATCTGAAGGCCTTCATGGATGAGGGTGAACGCGTGATGATACCTTTGGCTAAAAAGGTGGCGGCCCAGTAATCCAATTGAATTCGCTTTGAATAAGTCAACCATGCGCTTCCGCAAGGAAACCGATTCTTGCGGAAGCAGAAGCATAGTGGAATGGACATGAAACTTCTTTCTGGGCGTGTACTCTTCGATATCGCGCTTCTGCTTGCTGCTGCCATTGGTGTCCGGCAAGCCCAAATGCTACCCAATGCCGGTGGTATTAGCCAGATTGGCCCTGGGGATTTTCCTACGATGGTCTGTGGCCTTGGAATTATTGCAATTCTTGGGGTGCTAATAGGGGACTTGCGGAAATCTGATGCAGATGATCGCATTCAGCCCCTTGGTGGGCAGCAAATCACCTCGGCGATAGCAATCTGCGCGCTTCTGGCTTCGTACATCGTGCTGATGAACATTTTGGGCTTCATCATCTCTACCACGTTATTCCTTTTCTTTGCGACGGTCACTTGTGCGTGGGCAATGGGGATCGAAGCGATTAGAAAAAAATTGGCCCGCTTTTTGGCTATCGTGGCTGCTTTCTCTGCTATGTCGGCAATGCTTGTCTATTTCACCTTCTCCTACGGCTTCGGCTTAATCTTCCCATGAGGAGTTCTCCAAATGGACACTATATTTGAAGCCATTGGTATGGTTGCAAATTTCCAAGTGCTTCTTGCAATATTTGCAGCAACATTTCTTGGTTTGATTATGGGAGCTTTGCCAGGGTTAACGGCCGCAATGGCTATTGCACTGCTGATCCCTCTTACATATGGCATGGGTCCTGTCTTAGGCATGGCCACATTGCTCGGTGCCTTTTGCGGCGCATTTGCAGGCGGAGCTGTTCCTGCGATCTTGTTAGGTATTCCCGGAACGCCAGCGTCAGTAGCAACGACGCTTGATGGCTTCCCTATGGCTCGAAATGGGGAAGCCGGAACAGCTCTTGGTCTCTCGATTAGCGCTTCCTTTATAGGAGGGATTCTGGGTTCGCTCTTGCTGATCTTGCTTTCTCCGCCAATTGCTAGACTTGCTCTGAGCTTTGGCCCTGCTGAGTTTTTTGCTCTCGGAGTCTTCGGCCTGGTCATCATCGCGTCTGTATCGGCAGGGTCGATGCTAAAGGGGCTAGTAGCCGGTTTCATTGGTCTTTGGCTTGGGACAATTGGTGCTGATCCTATGACTGGCGTTTTACGGTCAACCTTTGGTCAGCCTGATCTGATAACAGGTATTGGGTTGCTCCCAGCACTGATTGGCCTTTTTGCCGTTTCTCAAGTCCTGCAGGATCTCGTTATCAAGTCGGGTAATGAAAAGCAGCCAGAAGCGGCTCAGAATTTTCAATCCGCAAAGCCGCCCTTTGGACTTCTTGCCAAGGCATGGAAAGTGATCACATGCTCTACCCTTATCGGTGTCTTTGTAGGGGCTATTCCTGGTGCTGGCGGTTCAATTTCGTCGTTCCTATCCTATGATCAGGCAAAACGTATGTCCAAGACACCAGAAAAATTTGGTAAGGGACATTATGAGGGGCTTGTAGCATCAGAAACGTCAAACAACGCAACTGCAGGTGGGGCGTTGATTCCAATGCTGACTCTTGGAATTCCTGGAGAAGTGTCTACTGCTGTTCTAATGGGAGGACTTGTGATCCAAGGCGTACGGCCAGGACCAGCTCTTTTTGATGAACAATCTTCCACGATCTATGCCATTTTCTTTGCGTTCATTATCGCCAATATTGCAATGTTCTTGATGCAGTTGATCGGTATTCGGCTTTTTGTCCGTATTCTCAAAGTTCCGCAGCATCTGATGATGCCAATTATTTTAATGTTTTGCGCTGTGGGTGTGTATGGGGTGAACGGATCCGTCTTCGAGCTATGGCTGATGCTTGGATTTGGTATTTTAGGCTTCTTCCTCAATCGATATGGTTATGGAACTGCGCCGGTTATCCTGGGCCTTATCCTTGGAACCGTAACCGAAGCAAACTTGCGGCGCGGTATGATTGTTTATGGAGGTGATTGGACGCAATTCATCTTCAGGCCGATCAGTGCCATCCTTCTCGCGCTCGCATTCGCTTTTCTGCTTTTCGTGTTCTGGCAGAACTTTTCAGACAAAAAGCCAAAGGATGAGGCTACAATTGGTAGCCCTTAACACTCGAAAATAAGATGTCCCAAAACTGATCCGGAGCAGGTGAAAGCGCGAAAATCTCGCATTTAACCCGCTAGGTTTTGTTGACAAACTTTATTCCCAAATCAGCTGAGATATGATTCAAGATAGCTTTCAAGGAGGCTATCTTGGCGCGATTGACAATGAGCGATGCGGAATGGGCATTTTTCGAACCTTTCATCCACTCGATCCGTGGTCGTGGCGGTCGCCCGGCGGGAGATCATCGCTTGGTACTTGACGGGGTCTTCTGGATTGCTCGTACTGGAGCACAGTGGCGTGACTTGCCGGCGGAGTTCGGCAAATGGTCTTCGGTCTATCGCCAATTCCGACGCTGGACTTTGGCGGGTCTCTGGGGAATGGTTCTTGAGGCGCTGAACGAGAGTGGCGCCGCACCAAATCAGGTTCAAATGATCGACAGCACCGTCATCCGCGCCCATCATCCACTGCCCGGCAGGGCATTGCGTTAGCAATGTCCCGAGAGAGGAGGCAGCGGGCTCAAAAGGGGGACTCCAAAAGAAGGTTTTGGCCGCTCAAAAGGTGGCTTCACGATGAAAATTCATCTGATCACGAATGTGCATGGCTTACCCATCAAGGCCGAGATATCACCGGGGCAGTGCTCCGACTATACCGATTATGACCTGTTGCAAGATGAGGATTTGCCAGATCCAAAGGTCTTCATTGCAGACAGGGGCTATGACGCGAATGCAATCAGAGAGGATGTTGAGGGCAAGGGAGGTATTGCCATTATTCCTGGAAGAGGGACTATGGAGAATTTTGTGCCCTGGCGCTTTGATTACGCCATTGGGAAACGATCTTCGAACATTATGGCGAATTGGCTTTTCACTGAGTTCCATTCGCGCACGGAGCGTTTCCATTCCACAGAGGTAGCATTCAGGGCGAGATAAATCAATTTCGCAGCTGCCTCGTCACTGGGGAAATGCCCGCGGGAGCGAACGGCCCGTCGGATTTTCGAGTTCAGTGCTTCAATGGCGTTCGTGGTGTAGATCAGCCTGCGCACCTGGGGCGGATAGTCGAGGAACGGGATCACCTCGTTCCAGGCCCGGCGCCAGCTCGGCGCGATTGCCGGGTATTTGGCGGCAAGGTCGCTGTTTTCGAACTCCGCCAGCGCCGCCTCCGCGGCTGTGGCGTCTACAGCGGTGTAGACAGCCTTAAGAGCCGCAGCGACGGCCTTGCGGTCCTTGTAGCTGGCAAAGCTCATGGAATGGCGCAGTAGATGCACGATACAGGTCTGGACCTGGGTCTGAGGAAAGGCTGCCTCGATGGCCTGAGGGAAGCCCTTCAGACCGTCCACGACGGCGATGAGGATGTCCTGAACACCACGGTTGCGCAGGTCGCTGAGAACTTTAGCCCAGAACTTGGCACCCTCATTGGCCTGGAACCAAAGCCCCAGAACGTCGCGGGTGCCGTCCGGGAGAACAGCCAGGGCCACAAAAACCGCCTTGTTCAGAACCACGCCGTCGGTGCGGATCTTGACCCGGATCGCGTCCATGAACACAATCGGATAACACGGTTCCAGCGGGCGGTTCTGCCAGGCGGTCACTTCCTCCATCACGGCATCGGTGATCGCCGAAATCAGGCTCGGGGACGTGTTGAATGTCACTGAGAACTGACCCGGTATGAAGTAAAATTGTCACTGAGAATTGACCCATGTGAACACTGGTCCCCGACGATTTACATCGGGGAGATTTGGAGTGATCGACATGGGCTTTTTAAGTGTCATTCGGCGTTGGGCATTACGCGACAAAATGCCAATTCGTGAGATTTCTCGGCGCACGGGATTGTCACGTAATACCATCAGAAAATATCTTCGTGAGGGGGTGGTTGAACCTAAATTCACGACGCCACCCCGTCCAAGCAAATTGGATCCTTATGCAGACCGGTTGTCGGTGGTCACCGTCTTCTGGCTGCTGCCATTGCGACGGTTTGGCGGCTGGTTCGCGCCTTCAGGTGGTGCATCGGCGCGTTCTTCGGTCAGATGCTCGTCCAGTTCGGCGCTCAGGGCTCGTTCGGCCAGCGCCTTGGTCAGTTCTTGCAGAATCCCGTCCTCTCCGAACAGATCGCCCGCTTTGCGGCCTTCCATCAGATGATCCAAAAGGGCTTTGTCGATGCTCATACGTGGGTCTCCTCATATTAGAGTTACCACGCCAGGGCACAAAATTCTCCATAGTCCCGCGCCTGCAGTTTTGCGGTGGCTGCAGAAGTCGATATTGGAGTGACGCCGTTTGGGCATTCCAGTACCAAACCGCCTTCATCAAGGCTGAAGTCCTCAAGTGTCAATCGCCCCGATTGGCTTCCTTTCGACGTTTGTGCTGGTGCCATTAGGCTCACGCCACATTTGGTTGCCAATTCCATGCAGTCAGCCGATCCATAATGTGAATCAGCCAGCAATACTCTTGGTACAATTGAGCGAGCGGTAAGATCATCAAAGGCGGTCGGTAATTGGTTCTTATCATGCACTGTCATTTTGTGAACCGATACAAAAGTGATCAAATCCGGCAATCGGGGCGCCTCTTCTTCATCATCCTCAACATAGGTCTCGACGATTTGTGCCATATAACCAAGCCCACGATGAGCATTGTAACTGGCATCTGGATCAGCAGGGGACTTTATGCCATCACAAGGCATATCACCGGGCTTGCGTGGAGTTGCAATTGCAGTCGGCTTATCATCTTGCTCTAACGAGACCTCGAACTGCTCCTTCAAAACCTGATCCAGCAATGTGTATCCAGGTAAATCCGCAGCAGCGGTGTCTTTGAATTGCACGACAAGCCCAAGTAAATCACATCCTGCCTCAACAAGCGTGCGCCGGGACGCGCTTGGCGCCGTATTTGCAAAACAACCGCTCCCTTTTCGATCAACATAACGACAGATGATTTCACCATCAATTTGCGTATGCAATTGGGGATGAACCCGCTCAAGCTCACGCGCGAATTTGGAAATGGTCTCAACGACGATCCCGAGCCGCGTCAGGCTACGCATGGCGGAACGTAAAGCAGTTGAATCCATGCGCTGATGATCCGTATTCACGTTAAAAGCACGCACCAAGCGATCTGTAACACGATGGAACAGAACTTTATCCAGCCCTTCGGCAATGAAAAGGCGGCGATAATTTCGCAAGGTCTTTTCACAGAAATAACAATCAGCCTCTGAGCGTACATCCAGCGCATAGTGCCAGGCCATATTGAACGCCAACGCCTCGACGGTAGCCGCGTCGCTCAGATCATGCAATTGCTGCAAAAGCAGAACGCCAATGACGATATGCAGATCCTTCGAAGGGCGCCCAATCCTGTCGTCAAAATGCGGTAGTAATTCCTCGATAGGAAGCTCATCAAGAAGGTGCTTCCGAAACACTTCAGCCCATGAATGATCCAGAAGACGACGTCGCTTCGGCCCTGTCGCAAACTTTTGTCGTTAACCAGGATTTGAGATTTGTGCGGTGAGAAGGTGCTCCGATTTATTGAAGGAGCGTCGTATGATTCTCAATGCCATTGCCGAAAAGCTGAAACGAAAATCGAAAGATGACTTCAAAGGCAGACAATTTGAGGCGTGGCTGATCATTCAGGCGGTATCTTGGTATCTGCGTTACCCGTTGAGCTATCGGGATCTCGAAGAAATGTTCCTTGAGCGCGGCTTTGAAGTTGACCATAGCACAATCAACCGATGGGTTCTGACCTACGCTCCCTTGATCGAGAAACGGTTGCGTCGGTTTCGCAAACCCCATTGCGGGTCTATTCGGGTGGATGAAACTTACATCAAGGTGCGGGGGAAGTGGAAATATCTGTACCGAGCCATAGATAAGCACGGCAATCCCGTGGATTTTCTGCTCACCGCCAATAGAGATCTTGATGCAGCAAAGCGTTTCTTCAACAAAATGCTCAAGGATGAGCCGCTCCTGTCGCCGGGCAAGATCGGCACTGACGGTGCCAACACATTCCCGTCAACGATCAAACAATCGGTCGACAAAGGCCACCTGCGGCCGGACCCAGTCCATTATGTTACCAAGCATCTGCAGCAGCGTATTGAGAGTGATCATTTCAGGGTAAAGAAGAATATGCCCAGGATTGGTGGTTTCCGATCCTTCCATGCTGCGAGACGAACCATCGCTGGTTTCGAAGCCATGCTGTGGCTTAAGAAGGGCTTCGACTTCGCGGAGACATGGACCGTTCGCGAACAGAATGATCTCATTGCTCTCCTCTTTGGACTTCAAAAAGTTAACGAAGCATGAAAATGACGCTGATCACAGCACAAACAGGGCCTGATTGAAACTTTGCGACGCGCCCCCCGTTTTCATGGCGTTTCAATCTCCGGCTAGAACCTGAGATCAAATTGCCTGAAAGCGCTGTGTATCCTCTTTTCGGAATAGTTCGAATTTTATCTAAATGGTATTTTCGCGTAGCCGAGCGCCGGATTGTTGCTGCTATGGTGAAGGGTGATTTAGCGCTTTGACTAAAATTTGAAGGAATGGAAGCTATTGGAACAGCGCATCATGCTCCTTTCGAGCATGCCGATCTGAAGTGGTCCCAGAAACCTGAACGGTAAGGCTAAGGTTTATCCCGAAGCTTTAGATTCATACTAGAAGTCACAGCCCCTTCCAATCCCCGGATACATCACCCGTGGAAGGCGGCTCCATAGGCTTGGTCAAATTTTGTCAGGAATCCCAACGGCGGCCTGTTTGGTGGCGGAATGCGGATTAAGGCAGGCATCATGTGCTGGCGAGCTGGACCTGTTTCAAGTCCGACATTGTTACTGGCTGATATGCAGCAGGTGGCAAGCCGCATCATGTTTCCAGTTCCTCCGCATCTTGCAAATCCACTCGGCCATCGATTGCCACATCGTCGCCGGGCCAACAGGAGACATTCATGGTCCACAGAATTCAGACGTGTTTGTAGATCACGGAATCTGCGGCCAGATCAATCCTTTTGCGCACGCTCGGATCGCGCCAGTACAGGGTTTCATAAATTGTATCCGCCACGGAAATTTGGCTTATAACCGAAAGTCCCGAACCGCTGGTGAGGGGGCTGTCTGAGGCGACTGCGAGCAAATGCAAGCTGCTTAAATCTGCCACGGCGTTGCGCCGTCGGCCAGTGATGCCAACAATGGAAGCATTGGTTCGTCGACCTATTTTGAGAACATCAATGATGTCCCGCGTGCCTCCTGAGGCGGAAAACGCAATGATCATGTCGCGCTCGTCAACGTTGGAGGCGAGCATGGTTGCCAAATGCATATCTGTTGGCCGATGACTCATCAGTCCTGCACGCATAAATTTGTAATGCAAAAAGGTTGCAGCCACAGAGGAAGCGCCCACGGCCACAATAATGATGCGGCGTGCCGAAACGACAAGATCAGCAACTTCGTTAATCTTATCAAGATCAAGCAAATCGCGGGTGGCTTCCAACCCCGTCAGATAGGCCGTGAATCGATGGGTATCATCTTTCTCCAGCGTATCATCTGCGTCTGATTTCAAGGCATTCTCAACTGAAATCTCCTTGGCAATCGCTAGCTTGAGCTGGGAGAAGGTCTGGTATTGCAACTCCCGACAAAAGCGATAGATCGTTGCGACGCTAATGTTGGCGCTGGCCGCGAGTTCATCCACCGACATGGTCGTCACTTCTACGGGATGCTGAGAGATAAACTGGGCAATCTTGCGCAACTTCGGCGTCATATTGGCCCCGTTGAACCGAATTTCCGAAAGAACTGGGGTTGTACCTTGGTTCATATTTTCACTTGCCCGGCATCAGTGAGGTTAATGGCGCAAATGGGTTCGACTACGTCGAAACAGTTGACCAATCGAGAAAAGCTCCAAAATGACTTATCAGAACAAGTTCTAGAAGGCCATCCAGCTCTATGAGCAGACGGATCTGTTCATCCCAACCCCGCCGCGTTGTTGATGCAGGTTATGGGTCAATTGCTCATAAATCAATGAAAATAACAAATAATTATCACATTAAATTATTTTAGAAAAAATTATTGTCAAAATATTTTTTCAGATATAAGGTCGTATCAACTCAAGCGCAGAATTGTGCTGAAAATCTCTGAAGTGCTTAGGAAACCTGATGACGGGAAGAGTAAAAGACAGCAAGGCTGACACCCTCAACGCGCTGCAAAATGGCCTCATTGTTTCGGTGCAGCCAATTGACGGCGGAGCAATGGACTGCGATGAGGTTGTGGTGGCAATGGCAAGAGCTGCCATCGATGGGGGCGCGCAAGGGCTGCGGATTGAAGGTGTCAAACGGGTGGCTGCGGTGCGAGCTGCCTTGCCAAGCGCTCCGATTGTTGGAATCGTCAAACGGGATTTTGACGAATGGCCCATCCGCATCACCGCCCTGCCGGAAGATGTTCTGGCCTTGGCAGAGGCCGGTGCCGACATCATCGCGATTGACGGCACGGATCGCTCTCGTCCTCATACTTTCGCCGACCTCACCAGTATCGCCCATGAACAGGGGTGTCTTGTGATGGCCGACTTGGCGGCAGAACAGGAAGCGGATTCTTGCCTTCGCGAGGGGGCAGACATTCTCGGCTCCACCATGTCCGGTTACACTGGAGAGGCGCCGACACCGGAAGAACCGGATTTTCCCCTGCTCGCAGCGCTTGCCAAGAAAGACTGCTTTGTCATCGCCGAGGGTCGGTTTTCAACACCGGAGCTTTGCCGAGCCGCGATTGAACACGGTGCAGACTGTGTGACAGTGGGATCTGTTCTTACGCGGCTGGAATATATGACACAGCTGTTTTCGAAATCGGTCGCTGCAACCAAAAAAGATAGCCAGCCATGACCTCTTGCCTATCGGTCAACCCGACCCGACCCGCCGTGCCAGCTGAAAGCGAGTGTGACGCCATGAATGCCAATCTTCTCAGTGGAGCTGGACTTGATATTGGCGGCACCAAAATTGCTGCCGCCCGGTTCGACAAGGGGTGCATCGTCGCTCGCGCACGCGCCGAGACTATTGGTCAAGCAGACATCAATAGCCAGCTCGACAGTATGGCGGCTCTTCTTCAGGAGGTCGGACATGTGAGCGGAACGCCCGTCGGGGCTGCTCTGACAGGAAGAGTTACCCGAAACGGCGACTGGATGGCAGTCAACCGCTCGACCCTATCCAACCTGACCGGTTCCAACCTGAAGACGTTGGCGTCAGATCGTTTTTCAGGCCCTGTGACGCTGGTCAATGACGCTGCTGCTGCGGCCCTTGGCGAATATCGCTTCGGGGCGGGTATTGGCTCGAACAGTATGGCCTACATAACCGTGTCAACCGGTGTTGGCGGTGGGCTCGTACTCAATGGCAAGCTCCTGCAATCCGATGATGGTCTGGCCGGTCACGTGGGTTTCTCAACCGCCCTCAAAGGCGATCAGCTCTGCGGCTCGGGACGCGTTGGTACGATAGAATCGCTCGCCAGTGGACGGGCGATTGCCCGTTACGGATCCAACCTTGCTGGCAGGGATGTGGCCGCTCCGGAAGTTTTTGCTTTGTGGCAACAGGGAACCCCTTGGGCGACCTCTGTGGTGGAACAATCCGCCCGCTCGATTGCCGAGCTTTGCGCCAATCTGCGCACCATTTTGGGACTGGACCGCATTGTCATTGGCGGCAGTGTCGGACTGGCAACCGGCTATCTGGAGTGCGTTTCGCACATTCTTCTGAATGAAGAACCTGAGCTTTTCAACGTCGATCTACAGCCGGCCGAGCTTGGTCAGGACAGCCCTCTGTTTGGGGCATTGCAGTTTGCTGTTGATCAGCAGTGATCATGGAAATTGGAATTTCTTTGCTGGTGAGATTGCCGATGGAACCGGATGGTCTTGCAAGAAGGAATGGAACGAATTGATCAACAAGACATAAGTCACAGAGGAGAATAAAATGAAATTGAATTATCTCTTGCCGGCATTGTTGTGCGGTGCTCTCAGCACAATATCCATGGCGGCGCAGGCCGAAGTCACCGTTCTGGGCTGGCCTGGAGGGCCGGAAGAAACTGCCCTGCGCGCGGCCACCAAAGCCTACAATGCGCTACCGGGAGTCGCCGACGAAAACAAGGTGGAGTTGCTTTTCTTCAGCCGCGATGGTTTCTATGACAAACTGGCTGCCGATCTTGCCGCGAGCACCGATGCCTTTGATATCAACCTGATTGCGACCTACTCGATTGGCCGTTATGCACCCTTCATGGAGCCGGTAGACCTTGGTGATGGAGCGAAGGACGTCTTCGGCGACGCCGTCCTGAGCACCATGCAATATGAAGGTAAGCAATTCGGCGTTCCGACCGACCTCTCCCTGCATTTCATGTATTACCGCAATGATCTCATTGATGCCCTCTTGTCCGACGACGCTGCCAAGGCCCGCTATTCCGAAATTGCCGAGGAATATCTGGGCAAGGCGATGGAGCCCAAAAAACCGGAAGACTGGAGCTGGAACGATTGGGCTGCCACCGCGCTGTATTTCACAAAGTCGGTCAACAGCGACAGCCCGACCCGCTACGGAACGGTTCTGCAGATGAAGAACCTGTTGTTCAACATGATGATCTTCCAGTCCCTGCCGCGAGCCTATGGCGCCGACTGGATGGACGCCGATGGCAACATCACGGTTGATTCCGAGGCATACAAGACCGGCCTTAAGCTATACCGCAAGCTGCTCGATGCCGGGGCAACACCGAAGGATTCCCTGTCCTACGAGTTTCCCGAAGCCAATGCCGCGTTCGGTTCGGGGCAGGTCGCCATCATGGTTCAATGGAACGCTGCCGCCGGTGATCTGCTCAACGAGGAAAAGAACCCGGTTGTGGCTGGTGTAACCAAGACGATAGCCCCTCCCAAAGGACCGGAAGGCCGCTTTACCCATGTGCATGGTTTGGGCCTTGGTATCAACAAGTCCGGCAAGAACAAGGAAGGTGCCCAAAAGTTCCTGCAATGGCTGGCAACAGCCGATGCCATGGAAATCTACGCCAAAGCTGGCGGCGCTCCCGGCCTCAAAGGCCCTGCGCTTGATGCGGTAGCAGCAGATCGCCCGGATCTGGTGCCCTTGGGCAGCTATGCATCCCAGTATGGCTACGTGATGAATGGTGCAACCTCTGCATCGGCACTCTCGGTCTATGAGCTGCAAGCCCAGGCCTTTACTGGTTATTGGGGCGATGTCAAAAGCCTTGATGACGCTCTGGCTGAAGCCAAATCCGGTATGGCCAAGCTGCTGAAATAATCATCAAGATCGACCGGGGTTCGCTTCCGCGAACTCCGGCCTTCCATTGACGAGGACATAGATTGTGGCCAATGAAACAAGCCGGGAAAACCGGATTCTTGCAGCGCCGGTTGTCATTTTTCTGTTGGCCATGTTGGGGTTTCCCGCAGTCCTCGACCTGATCTATTCGGTATCGACAGTCAGTTTCGAGAATTTGCGAGACCCGACCCTTTCGGGATTTGGCAATTATCGTGAAGTGCTGGGCGATCCCTATTTCTGGGGCGCGGTGAGCTTTTCCACCCGCTTTGGACTTCTGACGGCAACGCTTGAAACGGCTTTGGGGCTCTTTCTTGCGGTTTTCCTCGCCCCACTAATCCAGAAACGCTTTTGGCTTATGGCCATTTTCATGATGCCGATGATCATCGCTCCGTCCATGATGGGCCTGATGTATCGTCTGGTGCTGCATGAGTTTGTCGGTCCGCTGCCCTATTATCTGTTTGAGTTTTTTGGTGAAAGCCCGGCATTTCTCAGCCCGCAAACGGCTTTCAAGACAATGGTCGTGATTGAGACGCTGCAGTGGACCCCCTTCACCCTATTGCTGTTCTACACGGCCTATTCCTCCATTCCCAACGATATCCGGGAAGCGGCCAAGGTGGATGGCACCCGTGGCTTGCGCCTGTTCACCCACATCGAACTACCAGCCCTGCTGCCAACCCTGCTGGTCGCCTTTGGCATCCGCTTCATCGATGGTTTCAGGGTGTTCGACAATATCTATGTGCTTATCGGCTCGGGAGCCGGGGGCTCCAGCACTTCCCTGTCCATCTATATCTATACCGCCTTCTTTAAATCCGCCGACATCGGCAAGGCTCTGGCCGCTTCGGTTCTGTTGTTCATTGTCGCTTTCGGCTTGCTTTGGCTGGTCGGCTGGTTGCTGAAAAAGAGGAAACAGGCCTGATGGTTATGAATGCAATCCGTTGGCTGGTGTTCGTCGTTGCTGCTCTGGTCATGAATTTTCCGGTCATCGCGACCATCGTCACGGCCCTCAAGACCCCGGCCGATGTCATTTCCAACGCCAGTCTGATCCCGCGTGCCATAACACTCGACAATTTCGCAGCTGTCTTCACGGTCAGCGACCGGTTGAATATCTGGAGCTATCTGGCGAACTCGCTGTCGGCGTCCCTGATTGGCACGATCCTGCCGATTCTGCTCTGTCTCCCGCTGGCCTTTGCCATCGCAAGGCGCGACTACGGGCGCGATCTTTTGCTGCCACTGGTGGTCAATCTGCGTGCAATGCCGCTGATCATTTTCGCCATTCCCCTCTACATGATGTATCAGACGCTGGGGTTGCTGGACACAAGGTTTGGTCTGGGCCTCATTCTCGCGGTCGTCAACCTGCCTTTGGCGCTCGTTTTGCTGATCAATGCCGTTGCGGAGATTCCGCGCGAGCTTGATGAGGCGGCGGGTATGGACGGAGCGCGCACGGGACGCATTCTCAGCCGGTTGACACTGCCGCTCATCCGGCCGGCCATTGCCACGACTTTCGTTTTCGGCTTCATCACAGCTTGGAACGAATTCCTGTTTGGCTTGATGCTTACCACCAGCAAGGCAGTCCCCATGACCGTTGGCGCATCCTTCTTCTTCTCAGCCGGAGGTGGGGGCGTCCAGTGGGGTGTGGCGGCGGCTGTCATCGTCGTGGCGTCCGCACCGCCCGTCATTCTAGGGCTTATCATGTATCGGCAGATCGGTCGGTCTATGCTGGCCGGTGCCGTGAAAGGATAAATCATTGGCCACAATCCTCATCCATCACGATGCCGTCTCTGCGGCGAGCGCAACCGCAAAGCGCCTCCTGGATCTGCTTGTATCGAAACCCGATGCGTCACTTGGGCTGGCGACTGGTGGAACGATGGAACAGGTCTATGCGCAACTGATCGAGCGTGCCCGTGGTATGAACTTGTCCTTTGCGGGGGTTAAGAGCTTCAATCTGGATGAATATATTGGTCTGAACGCAGATCACCCGCAGTCCTACCGGACAACGATGAGCAAGCTGCTGTTCGACCATATAGATATCAAACCTGAAAACACCCATTTGCCGCGCGGTGATGCATCCGATCCGGCAGAAGAAGCAAAGCGATATGAAGCAATGATCGCCGAGCTGGGCGGCATTGATCTGCAGCTACTCGGGATTGGCCTCAATGGCCATATTGGCTTTAATGAACCGTCTTCGTCGCTTGGCTCCCGCACGCGGATCAAGAAGCTGGCTCGATCGACCATGGCCGCCAACCGCCGCTTTTTCAAACCCGATGAAACGGTTCCAACCCATGCACTTACCATGGGCATCGCAACGATCATGCAAGCCAGAAAGATCATTCTGCTGGCAACCGGTGCCAGCAAAGCTGATGCGGTCGCGAAAGCGCTTGAAGGGCCGGTGAGCACATCCTGCCCGGCATCGATCTTGCAATTCCACCCAGATGCCACAGTGATTGTCGATGAAGACGCCGCATCCAAACTTGAGCTGCGCGACTTCTACGAAAGCATTCATCCCGGTGGGGAAGAGGTGTATTTTGTCAAATAAGTCCGAGTTTGTCATTGAAGCAACAACGCTTTATCCCGGTTTCAGTGCTCCGGCAGTCAATGAACGGGCCATCCTGATCAAAGATGGCTTGATTGAGGCGATCGGAGAGCGCGGCACCTTCTCGTCCAGAAGATGCATCGAAGTCGACATCGTCGCCCCCGGATTTATTGACATTCAGATCAATGGTGCAGGAGATTGCCAGTTCAACGATACGCCAGACGCTTCCAGCCTTGCCGCCATGGCAAGAGCTGCTTCTGCGGGCGGCGTGGCCCATATTATGCCAACCTTCATCACTGAAAGTGGACGCGCTTATAGCGCCGCAATAGACGCCGTTGAAAAGGCCATAAGCGAACCCATCGACGGCGTGCTTGGACTGCATCTGGAAGGGCCTTTTATCAGCCCGGAGAAACCCGGCATTCATCGCGCCGACGCCATCCGGCCACTTGAAGACAGTGATATGGCTCTGCTGGAGCGCACGGTTTCCTACCCACGCATCATCACGCTTGCGCCTGAAGAGACAAACTCTGAAACCATAGCGCGCCTGTCCAAGGCGGGTTGGCGGGTCTTTGTGGGGCACAGCGCGGCCGGATACGATCTGTTGCGTGATCTGTCGAGCGCCGGGTTGGCGGGTGCGACCCATCTTTTTAACGCCATGCCGCCACTGATGGGGCGTGAGCCGGGACCGATAGGTGCGGTGATCGAGGGCCTATTGCCTTTTGCAGGCCTCATTGCCGATGGCATGCATGTGCATCCGGCCAACCTGCGTTTTGCCTTTGATCATATCGGTCCGGAGCGGATTTGTCTGGTCACCGACGCGATGCTGACACTTGGTGGCACCACGACGGAATTCGATTTCGGCGAAAAGCGGGTCTATCTCAAAGACGGGCGCCTTTGCGATGAAACGGGGCGCCTTGGCGGCGCTCATCTGTACTTGGACGAGGCGGTCAGGAACATGATCCGTTACGCCGGCGCGCCTGTCGAAGCGGCGATGGCGATGGCGGGATCGACGCCTGCTCTTGCTCTTGGGGTTGCTGACGAATTGGGTCGGGTTGCTTCGGGCTATAGAGCCAGTCTGACACTTTGCGACAGCGGCCTTCGCGTTCTTGCGACACTCAGCGATGGCGAATTTCTCTATCAGGACACCAGCAACCAATTTGCGAAGGAAACATAATGGGCAGCATACAACTCAAAGACCTGAGAAAATCCTTCGATGACCAGAAGATCATCAAAGGTGTCAATCTGGAGATCAAGGATGGCGAGTTCATGGTGTTTGTTGGCCCGTCCGGTTGTGGCAAATCCACCCTGCTGCGTCTGATCGCTGGCTTGGAGGAGGTGACCTCTGGCGCGATCATCAGCGACGGGCGCGACGTGACCAAGTTGCAGCCCTTTGATCGCCACATGGCTATGGTGTTTCAGTCCTACGCCCTCTATCCGCACATGACGGTCAAGCAGAATATCGAATTTGCCCTCAAGACCATCAAGATGCCAAAGGATGAGATCGAGGAGAAGACGGCAGAGGCTGCCCGCATCCTCAAGCTCGAACCCTATATGGATCGTAAGCCTTCAGCCCTGTCTGGTGGTCAGCGACAACGTGTGGCGATTGGACGGGCGATCGTGCGCGAACCATCCGCCTTCCTGTTCGATGAGCCCCTGTCGAACCTTGATGCCGCCCTTCGCACCGAGACCCGTCTGGAAATTGCACGCCTGCATGAAACCCTTTCTGGCACAATCGTCTACGTTACCCATGATCAGGTTGAAGCAATGACGCTTGCTGACCGCATCGCCGTGTTATCTGACGGACAGTTGATGCAATGTGACACCCCTCAGATGCTCTATGAGCGCCCCGTCAACCGGTTCGTTGCCCAATTCATCGGTAGCCCAAAGATGAACCTGTTGCCCGCAAGCGGGGAGAATGGCAAGACGATCAAGCTGGATGGGGGGGCAAAAGAGATTGAGATCCTTGGCGGCTATAAGGGAAGCGTGGCAGTGCTGGGGCTTCGGTCCGAACATCTACGGCTCGGGAGCGTTGCCGACGCGGCGCTTTCAGGTACTGTCTCCCATGTTGAATATCTGGGTGCGGATGCCAGTATTTTTGTGACACTGGCGACCGGAGAAACCCTCAACTTGCGCGGATTGGGTCGTGAACTACCCGCAGTGAATACCGAAGTCGGTCTGTTGTTCGATGCTTCCGATGTTCACTTATTCGACGCGCATGGCACAGCCATTCGGGACTACGAGTGATATCGGATTGTCAACGGCGGCGTAAAAACCTGCCACTGGGGCGGAGCAAAAGCAGGCCAATCCTTTCCAGATCACTTACCGGCAGTGGCGAGTTGGGCGCGGTTTTGGTTTAGGCGGTAGCTTTCGCCGTTCATTTCCAGGATGCTCACATGATGGGTGAGGCGTTTAGTGCCGAAGGTTTCCGTCCATTCTTTGAATGGCAGGTCTGTTGAATGTCACTGAGAATTGACCCATGTGAACACTGGTCCCCGACGATTTACATCGGGGAGATTTGGATTGATCGACATGGGCTTTTTGAGTGTCATTCGACGTTGGGCATTACGTGACAAAATGCCAATTCGCGAGATTTCTCGTCGCACGGGATTGTCTCGGAACACCATCAGAAAATATCTTCGTGAGGGGGTGGTTGAGCCGAAGTTCAAGACGCCACTTCGACCAAGCAAATTGGATCCTTATGCAGATCGGTTGTCTGCCTGGCTATTATTACAACTGCGCAAACCACGCAAAGAGCGCCGGACAGTGAAGCAGATTCATGCTGATCTTGTGAAGCTCGGCTATGATGGGTCCTATGAGCGGGTGGCGGCTTTTGCCCGTGCATGGCGCACTGATCGACAGCGTGCAGAGCAGACGATTGGTCGCGGTACCTTTGTGCCGTTGGTATTCCAGCCAGGAGAAGCCTTTCAATTTGATTGGAGTGAGGATTGGGCAACCGTTGCAGGCGAACGTGTTAAATTGCAGGTGGCCCATATCAAGCTCTCTCACAGCCGCACCTTTCTGGTACGAGCATATCCCCTTCAAACCCATGAGATGCTGTTTGATGCTCACTGGCATGCATTCCGTGTTTTTGTTGGTGTTCCCGGGCGCGGTATCTACGACAATATGAAGACAGCTTAGACCGTGTTGGCCGCGGCAAACAGCGTGATATCAATGCTCGGTTCAAGGCGATGGCCAGCCATTATGTTTTTGAACCCGAGTTCTGCAATCCGGCTGCGGGTTGGGAACAGGGTCAGGTTGAGAAGAACGTCCGGGATGCGCGCAATCGCCTATGGCACGTCATGCCTGTCTTCAAAGATCTTGCGGAGCTAAATCAGTGGCTAGAAGACAAGTGCATCGCTTTGTGGGCGGAGACAGCCCATCAAACGCTGCCCGGTTCCATTGCCGATGTCTGGGAAGCTGAGAAGCCCACTCTGATGACGTTACCGCCCGCCTTTGATGGCTTCGTTGAACACAGCAAACGCGTATCACCAACTTGTCTGATTACGTTTGAGCGCGTTCGCTACAGTGTTCCGGCCAGCTTTGCGAACCGCCCAGTTAACCTGCATGTTTATCCAGACCGCTTGGTTGTCGTGGCTGAAGGTCAAGTGCTTTGCGCCCATGAGCGTATTATCGACCGATCGCACCGCAAACCGACAAAGGTTATCTATGATTGGCGACACTATTTGGCGGTAATCCAACGCAAACCTGGGGCTTTGCGCAACGGCGCGCCTTTTACAGAAAGGCCCGAGGCCTTCCGCCGCCTACAAGAATACATGCTTCGCAAAGAAGGTGGAGACCGAGAGATGGTCGATATCCTGTCCTTGGTTTTGCATCACGAAGAAGGCGTGGTTTTACAGGCAATCGAGCTGGCTCTGGAGGCCGGAGTACCAACCAAGACACATATCCTGAACCTGTTACACAGGCTCATCGACCGCAAACAGAGGTGGCTCGGGAAATCTGAACAAGTGATATAAGTGGATTTTCGGTCTGTAATTTGCCTTTATGGGGGACTATGGAGAATTTTGTGCCCTGGCGTGGTAACTCTAATATGAGGAGACCCACGTATGAGCATCGACAAAGCCCTTTTGGATCATCTGATGGAAGGCCGCAAAGCGGGCGATCTGTTCGGAGAGGACGGGATTCTGCAAGAACTGACCAAGGCGCTGGCCGAACGAGCCCTGAGCGCCGAACTGGACGAGCATCTGACCGAAGAACGCGCCGATGCGCCGCCTGAAGGCGCGAACCAGGCGCCAAATCGTCGCAATGGCCGCAGCCAGAAGACGGTGACCACCGACAGCGGGAAGGTCATTCTCGACATTCCCCGTGACCGCAACGGCAGCTTTGATCCTCTGCTGATCGCCAAGTATCAGCGCCGCTTTCCCGAGTTCGACACCAAGATCATCAGCATGTACGCGCGCGGGATGACGACCCGCGAGATCCAGGGGCATATCGAGGATATCTATGGTATAGAGGCGTCCCCGAGCCTGATTTCGGCGATCACCGATGCCGTGATGGAGGAAGTGACCGCCTGGCAGAACCGCCCGCTGGAACCGTGTTATCCGATTGTGTTCATGGACGCGATCCGGGTCAAGATCCGCACCGACGGCGTGGTTCTGAACAAGGCGGTTTTTGTGGCCCTGGCTGTTCTCCCGGACGGCACCCGCGACGTTCTGGGGCTTTGGTTCCAGGCCAATGAGGGTGCCAAGTTCTGGGCTAAAGTTCTCAGCGATCTGCGCAACCGTGGCGTTCAGGACATTCTCATCGCCGTCGTGGACGGTCTGAAGGGCTTCCCCCAGGCCATCGAGGCAGCCTTTCCTCAGACCCAGGTCCAGACCTGTATCGTGCATCTGCTGCGCCATTCCATGAGCTTTGCCAGCTACAAGGATCGCAAGGCCGTCGCAGCGGCTCTTAAGGCTGTCTACACCGCTGTGGACGCAGCAGCCGCGGAGACTGCGCTGGCGGAGTTCGAAAACAGCGACCTTGCCGCCAAATACCCGGCAATCGCGCCGAGTTGGCGCCGGACTTGGAACGAGGTGATCCCGTTCCTTGACTATCCGCCCCAAGTGCGCAGGCTGATCTACACCACGAACGCCATTGAAGCACTGAACTCGAAAATCCGCCGGGCCGTTCGCTCCCGCGGGCATTTCCCCAGTGACGAGGCAGCTGCGAAATTGATTTATCTCGCCCTGAATGCTACTTCTGTGGAATGGAAACGCTCCGTGCGCGAATGGCACTCAGTGAAAAGCCAGTTCGCAATAATGTTCGAAGATCGTTTCCAAATGGCGTAATCAAAGCGCCAGGGCACAAAATTCTGCATAGTCCCCTTTATGGCTTTACAGGAGACCCAACTATGGCACGCCGTCCCAGACGTAATCACACATCCGCATTCAAGTCCAAGGTAGCCTTAGCCGCAATTCGAGGTGAGCAAACTTTAAGTGAGCTTGGCCAACAATACGATGTTCATCCCAACCAGATAAAGCAATGGCGGGACCATCTGCTTGAAGGCGCCAGTGATGTCTTTGAGAAGGACACGAAGGCCCCTGAGCCGGCGACAGTTGATGTCAAAACTCTTCACGCCAAAATCGGGGAGCTGACGCTTGAGAATGATTTTTTAAGCGGAGCGCTCAGCAAGGCCGGCCTGTTGAGCGCAAAGAAATGATTGACCCCAAGCATAAACTCTCCTTGTCCCGGCAAGCGAAGGCACTGGGCATCAGTCGAGGTTGTTTGTATTATACCAAGGGCGTGAAGTTCTGACTCTTTAGGGATTCCATTTTTAGCACTGGCGTGATTCAACATGGCAAAGGAGATTTTGCCATGTCTGCCGCTTTGATTCTTAGCGATGCTTTTGACGCCGATAGTTTGCGCCGTCTTGCCAAAGGATGCCGCAATGCCAAACAGAGCCGCCGCCTACTGGCCATTGCGGCTGTCTATGACGGCATGAACCGTGCTGATGCCGCCAAAGTCGGCGGTATGGACCGCCAGACTTTGCGAGATTGGGTTCTTCGCTTCAATGAGCAAGGCACCGATGGTCTTGTCGACATCAAAGCAACCGGCGCTCCCATGCGCTTGAGCCCAGAACAGCTCGAAGAGTTTGTTGCTATCGTTGAAACCGGTCCTGATCCTGAGAAGGACGGCGTCTCTGTCTGGCGTAGCCAGGATCTGGTGCGTGTGATCCAAGAGCGGTTTGGGGTCTCCTACAAGGAACGTGGAGTACGGGATCTTTTGCGCCGCATGGGGTATGTGCGCATATCTGGTCGACCTCAACATCCAGAACAAAAGCCTGAAGTCATTGATGCTTTCAAAAAAACTTCTCCGCAACGTTGGCAGCGCATGTAGGCCATTTGCCAAAGAACAAGCCCATCGAGATTTGGTGGCAAGATGAGGCTAGGCTTGGTCAGAAGAATGGACTGGCCCGACTATGGGCAAAAAAGGGAACCAGACCACGTCTGCCAGCCGATCAGCGATATAAAAATGCCTATCTGTTCGGTGCAATATGTCCAGCGCGTGGCGTTGGCGCGGGATTGATGATGCCTTTTGCAAATACACAGGCCATGCAAATGCACCTCGAAGAAGTCTCAAGGACAGTGGCGCGCGGCGCTCATGCCGTGGTGCTGATGGATCGTGCCGGATGGCATACGACAAGCAGACTCAACGTGCCCAAGAATATCACCATCCTCCTGTTGCCTTCCAAATCACCGGAACTGAACCCAGTTGAGAATATTTGGCAGTATCTGCGCGGTACCTTCCTGTCCAATCGGGTCTTCGAAGACTATGCCGCCATTCTTGATGCTGGTTGCCAAGCATGGAAGAGCCTCTCCGCCAACCCAACCATCATCCATTCAATAGGTATGAGAAAATGGGCTCAAGAAGGTCAGAATTAAATGCCGTTGGTATTACACCGCGAAGCCGACATCTGACGCCGATCTGAAGCTGATGCGCCGGATTGATCAATTGCATCTGGATTATCCCTTTGCGGGCAGCCGGATGCTTCAGGGCCTCTTGCTTGGCGAGGAACACAAGGTTGGTCGACTTCATGTCTCAACGCTGATGAAGCGGATGGGCATCGAGGCAATTTACCGTCGCCCCAATACATCAAAGCCAGCGCCGGGACATAAAATCTATCCGGCCCTGTCGCAAACTTTTGTCGTTAACCAGGATTTGAGATTTGTGCGGTGAGAAGGTGCTCCGATTTATTGAAGGAGCGTCGTATGATTCTCAATGCCATTGCCGAAAAGCTGAAACGAAAATCGAAAGATGACTTCAAAGGCAGACAATTTGAGGCGTGGCTGATCATTCAGGCGGTATCTTGGTATCTGCGTTACCCGTTGAGCTATCGGGATCTCGAAGAAATGTTCCTTGAGCGCGGCTTTGAAGTTGACCATAGCACAATCAACCGATGGGTTCTGACCTACGCTCCCTTGATCGAGAAACGGTTGCGTCGGTTTCGCAAACCCCATTGCGGGTCTATTCGGGTGGATGAAACTTACATCAAGGTGCGGGGGAAGTGGAAATATCTGTACCGAGCCATAGATAAGCACGGCAATCCCGTGGATTTTCTGCTCACCGCCAATAGAGATCTTGATGCAGCAAAGCGTTTCTTCAACAAAATGCTCAAGGATGAGCCGCTCCTGTCGCCGGGCAAGATCGGCACTGACGGTGCCAACACATTCCCGTCAACGATCAAACAATCGGTCGACAAAGGCCACCTGCGGCCGGACCCAGTCCATTATGTTACCAAGCATCTGCAGCAGCGTATTGAGAGTGATCATTTCAGGGTAAAGAAGAATATGCCCAGGATTGGTGGTTTCCGATCCTTCCATGCTGCGAGACGAACCATCGCTGGTTTCGAAGCCATGCTGTGGCTTAAGAAGGGCTTCGACTTCGCGGAGACATGGACCGTTCGCGAACAGAATGATCTCATTGCTCTCCTCTTTGGACTTCAAAAAGTTAACGAAGCATGAAAATGACGCTGATCACAGCACAAACAGGGCCTGATTGAAACTTTGCGACGCGCCCCTATGATCTCATCTTGAGCTTTCTGCGATAGTCTATAGCTCATTTTTGGAGGCGGTCAGGCCTGCTTTTGTTCGTGCCATCTGTCTAATGTCTTCCATTGAGGAAGAACTGACACCGCTTGCCAAACCTGCATCCACATGGCTTTGCATTGCAGCGATCTTCTGTGTTCTCGCCTGATCGCGGCGAATGAGATCGCGCACATAGTCGCTAGCATTGCTATACCGCCCGTCAGCGGTTTGCTCAGTCACCCAATCCTTCATGGGCTCCGGGAGCGATACATTCATTGTTGCCATCAGAGAACCTCCAATGCTGTTATATATCATATCTTGGCAAAGTTTGCCAAGATATCGATGTCAGATAAAGAAGGAGGATCGGCGCTAGTGAAAAGAAATGTGAGTGATCCACCGGAGTGCCCTACATTCCTGCCATTCGAACGAAGCGCAGCATTTTTAGCGCCTGGGTGACAGGAGCGCGGACGTTTGAGACATTGGCTGCAGCGCCTAAATTTTTTGGCAACAAGGTGCACGTCTGGTAACACGGGGCGGAGAGCTGACTCGCATCAGTGCAGCATGGCTTAAGCATCTCCGTTCAAAGCGGACAATTTTTGCGTGTGCGAAAAGTTAGCCTTCGGCTGTAAAATCAGCCATTGCGAAGCAAGCGACTGCGTAAGCTGCGGGTTTTTGTTTTGAAGCTAATTTCAATTGCGGTTACAGCCAGATCTTCAATAAAGCTAAGCGGAGCGAACTAGTCGCTCCGCACTTTTTAAGTCGAGCAATTGGTGATTATCAAGCCGCGGCGAAATCCGAAACAAACGACTTCACAGTTTGGTTCAGATTTTCTGCGCTTGTCGACAGGCCGTGTGACAGTTGTATCAATTCGTCAGACGCCTGGCTTGTCATATTCGCCGCAGCACTCACACCACCGATACTGTGTTTTACTTGTTGCGTACCAGTTGCTGCTTCCTGACAATTTCGAGCAATCTCACTCGTCGCTGCACCTTGTTGTTCCATAGAACTTGCAATTGAGGTTGCAATTTCTTGGATATTGGTGATCACCTGAACAATCTCGCCTATGGAGGATACTGTGGTGCCAGTCTCTGTCTGAATTTCACCAACCTTGTGGGCGATTTCCTCGGTCGCTTTGGTTGTTTGGGTCGCGAGTTCCTTCACTTCCGCAGCAACGACAGCGAAGCCCTTGCCAGCTTCACCAGCACGTGCCGCCTCGATGGTGGCATTGAGTGCCAAAAGATTGGTTTGATCGGCTATGCCTTTGATAAGATCAATGACATCTCCGATAGCAGTTGCGGATTTGGCCAACTCATGAATGCGGGCATTGGAAGCCTCTGCTTCAGTGCGTGCCTTATTAGCGACGCTTGCCGAATGTGAGACTTGGTTATTGATCTCAGAAATTGAAGTCGTCATTTCCTCAGAGGCAGAAGCTACTGTTTCAACATTGGTGGCTGCCTGTTCAGAAGCTAATGAAACAGCCTCGGATTGGTTGGATGTTTCTTCTGCGGTATCGGACAGTTTCTTTGCAGCACTTCCAACTTCCTGAGATGTCTTGATGAAATTTGCTGACAAATCCTGCATTCTCTCAACGAAATTGTTTGCAAGTTTTTCTCTTCGTGCAAGGACTTGCCGCTCATTCTCTTGACGTGCAGTGGCCTCCTCGCGTAATTTTCGCGCTTCCTCAAGACCTACACGCAAGGTCTCCGATGCCGAGGCGATCTCACCGACTTCATCTTTGCGATCTGCACCCTGAATTTCATCAACGGTTTCTCCTGCTGCAATGCGTCGCAATACGGCAGCCAAGACAACGATTGGGTTGGATATCTTATTGGCAAAATATGCAAGAAAACCAAGTGAAAGCACGGCTGCCGCGAATGCTGCAATAATTTGTAACCAGATCGCTGAATCCGACCGAGCTTCGATGCTTTTCCGCAGGGCGATGGACGAAGCTAATACATCCGAGTTGTTTACATCGATAATCAGAGCCCATTTCTGACCTGTCCGTCCCAGTTCAATCGGCGCGGTCACGCGGATAGTTCCCGCAGTTTCGTCATTGGTAACTTGGGTTTCGTCCAGTTTGAGCTGCTCAAGTGTTATGTTAGCAAGCTCATTGATCTTGTCGAACCCACCTCCGATTGCTTTTGGCGTGCTGCTGGAAGCAACCACGAGCCCTTTGTCGGTAATGATGTTTGCCTTACTGTTGCCGTTATACAAAGTTTGGCTGACGTTGTCTGCGAGCTTCTGGATGAATGAGAGATCGAAGTCCGATCCTGCGACGCCCAGAAACTGATTATCAACTTTGATTGGGACGGAAATAGTGGCGAGCTGTACTGCTTTTCCTTGCACAATGTAGGGCAAAGGGGCGAGCAGGCTTTCTTTACCAGATTGCTCTGGACCCAAAAACCAACCGCCTTTCATTATGCCATTGGAATGTAGTGCTTTACTGTCATACTCAACCAAAGGCTGCAGTGCGATTTTGCCGACAGCATCTCGCACCCAGTAGGGCAGAGCGCGACCTGTATCATCGGACCCAACATCAGTACGTCCTTTGAAGGCATCATCATTCGCATCGATACCGTTTGGCACCCAGGCGCTATATGTTCCATTAAATTTGGGATTATCTTTCAATACGCGCTCAAGCAAGGCATTCAGCTGTGTTCTTCGAGACGTGAGCCGAGAGCCTCCATCTTCAGGTTTCGTTGCGATAGTTTCTAAGGCGCTTGCCATATTGCGGGCGGCTTGAAATGCATGATCAAGCTCTTCCTTGATATGTGCGGCCTTTACACCTGCCAACTGCCCTAGAAGCCGCTTTGCTTCCTCGCTCTGCATATCACTAACCGACTGCTCTACATATTCATTCAAGTTCAATGATGAATACAATGAAATTCCGGCAATCGTGCCTCCAGTTGCCAAAACGGAAAGTGCCGCAAGGCCAACAATCTTTATGCGAATCGACTGTAATTTCATCATTTTACCTTTCTGACGAACACATTAGATCGACAACAACAGTATACCCCGACAAAAATGCACCTAAAAATTGCACATTGCCTAGCTATATAAGACCAAAATTGTGTAAATTTATTTTTAATGAAGTCAAAAAACTATGTATGTAGTAAGTAATACTTACTTTTATACGATAAATAAATGTTATTTTACTCGGCCCATCAAGTTACTCCCGAAAGATTAGGCAGTGAGATGCGCTACCCTTGCGTCTCCACCTGATCTCCAACAAAGCAGTGTTTCATTCGATGTCAGCAATAGAGAAGGATGATACATAATCTGCTTACCGACGAATGACCGCAAATGGGATGTTGCGACACAGCATCACTCGGACCGCGAATGGCAGGATTGGGCCGCTTCTTCCATGGGCCTCAATGAGAACAGGTCAGGAATATGCCAATCTGTGCATTGCAGATTCACTTATGAATAGACACCTGATTGGACCGACTTCAAATAGTCAAGAACTCTGTCAGATTTGCGCTCCAACACCAAATCAAACGCAGTTTTTCCGGCCCAACCAGGAATTGGTTGATGTTTAAACCAAAGAGCCGCTCGCTGATCAGATCCTGTCATCTCGCTTGCTAGGTTGAGGATGCTCATTAATGGTCGAACTGCTTCATTCAGTTTGCGTAAACCGGATTGCCTATAAAATGATTGTCGATCTACACCGGTCAATAGAGCCAATTCTGTCTGAGTGATTCCAAGTCTCTTGGCGAATGCTCGTGCAGATATGATCTGATTGTTGCTATCGAAGTGCGTGGACATGGTTGGGTAATCTCTCTGCAAAACAGGCCTTTGAAGTTCATTCGAGATAAGCCAATTCTGTGACCACCTTTCGAGCAACTCAAGCCTCTTGACGCCCAAGGTTTGCCGAAAGCAATCATCTTGTGACAGATGGTTACCCAAATAGCTTCAGTCAGGGCAATGCTCCTCTTTCGCGTGGCCGGTTTGAGCAAACTGCGATCTTTAATCGCAGACATCATCTTTCATCGATCAAGCACCTGTCCATCTAGCTGTCGAAGGCTTCATTAATGTCATGCGCATTCCGGAGTATCCGGCCACCTTTGGCGTGCCGTCTTGAGGCCTGAAGATTTAGGTATCAGCTTTTGTTGTTTTCGTCACCCGTTTTGACATGGGTTTTTCGGAAGGACTGGCCTTCGAGTTCGAGGCGATATGCGTTGTGCACGAGCCGATCGAGGATAGCGTCGGCGAAGGTAGGTTCGCCGATAACCTCGTGCCAGGTTTTCAGCGGCAATTGGCTGGTGATCAGGATTGACCCTGCACCATATCGTTCTTCGACGATTTCCATGAGGTCCCGTCTCTGGTTTGCATTCAGACGGTCGGGTCCCCAGTCATCGAGGATCAGGAGTTGGGTTTTGGTAAGGCTTCGAAAGAGGCGCGGGAAGCGCCCGTCTGCATGGGCCATCTCCAATTCGCTAAACAGACGCGGCACACGTTTGTAAAGCACGGTGACACCACTTCGACAAGCGGCCTGGGCGAGCGCACAGGCTAACCAGGTTTTACCGACGCCACATGAGCCGGTGATCATCAAGTTCCGTTTGTCCCGTATCCATTTACCTGTCAGCAGTTGCTGGAACAGCGCCTTGTCCAGCCCACGTCTGGTTTTGTAGTCGACATCTTCTGGGGCGGCTCCGACATGGCGCAGACGTGCGGTTCGCATTCGGCTCTCGAACCGCTTGGTCTCGCGGCTGGCAGCTTCTCTGTCGATGAGTAGCCCCAGCCATTCGGCGTGGGTCAGATCAGCCGTTCCGTCTTGGCTGGCCAGCTCGGTGAAGGCCTCTGCCATGCCGTCGAGCTTGAGGCTATTGAGCTGCTCCAGGGTTGGATGTGTCAGCATATCCTGTCCTTTCAATGGAAGTAATCTGCACCACGGATATTGGGGTGGGTGATCGCGGGGCCGTCCGTGGGCGTTTCTCGGCGTTGTCGATCCAGACCATTCTTGAGAATGGAATGCAGGGATTGGTAGGTGTAGCTGTTGATCTCGAGCGCGCGTTCACAGGCAGCATCGAGGCGAGCATTGCCAAAAGATCGGGCAAGCTTGAGCACGCCCATGCAACTGCGATAGGCTTGTTCTGGGTGTTTGCGTCGGCGCATGACGACCTCAACATAGGTATCGACATTGGGGCCGATGCGGACGGCTTGCCTTCGGATGCTTTCCGGCGTCCAGTCGGCACGATGGCGATGATTGGACGGCATATGTTCTTTCTGGGTGGAATGTTGGCGGTTACCAGAGATGCGGACGTGAGACGCAACCCTCTGACCTTTATGGAAGACTTCGATGGTCCGCGCGGCGACCCGCACCCATAGCCTTTGTTTGATCAGCTGGTAGGGTACCGAGTAATAGTGCCGGTCCACATCGATGTGATAGTCAATCCCAGCACGACACTGCTTCCATTCGGCATAGACGTATGGCTCCCGGGGCACTGGCTTCATGGCTGGTTTGTCCAGGCTCTCAAACAAGGCCCGGCGGCTGGTACCCAGATGCCGGGTGACCTTGGCATTGAGCTGATCTTGTAGAGGGCGAATTGCTGCGTTCAGCTCGTCCAGGCCAAAGAAGGTCTGGTTGCGAAGTCGAGCCAATACCCAGCGCTCGGCCAATTGAACCGCCGTCTCGACCTTGGCTTTGTCCTTGGGTTTATGCGGACGAGCGGGCACAACGGCGGTATCGTAATGTGCAGCCATATCCCCATAGGTGCGGTTGATCGCCGGGTCATGGAAACAGGCCTTGATTACCGCTGACTTCAGATTATCTGAGACAATCATCGCAGGCACACCGCCGAAGAAATCGAAGGCCCGCACATGGCTCGATATCCAATCCGGCAGGCTCTGGGTCCAACTGGCCTCCACATAGGTGTAGTTCGACGCCCCAAGCGTGGCCACAAAGATCTGAGCTGTGCGCACTTCACCGGTCTGAGGACAGATCACATCCACGGTCTGGCCCGCATAATCGACAAACAACCGTTCACCAGCGGGGTGACGCTGGCGCATTACCGGCGAAAGCTTGCCTTCCCACGCTGAATAGCGGGCACAATATTGGCTGTAACCATAGCCGTCAGGATGAACCTCGCGATATTCCTGCCACAACAGAGCCAGCGTCACACCTTTGCGGCGCAGCTCGGCATGCATATGAGCCCAGTCTGGCTGCGGTACCGCGCGAGAGGACGCCCCAGGTTGGGATGGGTAAAGAAGAAGTTCCAGATCACTGTCAGACAAATCAACCGGCAGAGGCCATGCCAAACCAGCCAAATCCGCGCGACGGAAATAGTCCGATATCGTTGCTCGTCCTATCGAAAGGCTTTGCGCCACTCGGCGTCCTGACAAGCCTTCTGCCCGAAGCCGAAGGGCTTCCCGGATCTTGCGCATTGGTAATCTCTTCATGGGGCTTTCTCACGTTCCAAAAGAACACAAGATAGCCGGTGAGTGATTACCTCAAAACGGTCGACAAATCCCCTTCACAAGGGGGGGCCGAATGCTCCGGAATCAATGGCCGGATCAAATCGGAATGGGTGGCCGGATGCTGTCGGAATCAGTGGCCGGATAAGACCGGAATGCGCAATGTCATCCGGAATTCCGTCAGAGAAGAAGGCCTTCTGCTTTGAGGCTCGCTTTTGTTGTTTCTCGAAGAGGTAGAAGGACATGCCATCTGCTGCATATGGGTTGCTTGGTTTAAATATCTGTCCGTCTTCTAGAATTGAACACTGGATGAAATACTCCACCACCAGCATGCTGCAGGTTTCGGTCACGGTCGGAACGTAGTTGATGATCGGGAACTGATCGCCGTCTTCGTCGCATTCATAGTAAAAGTCATTATTGGTGAGCCGGGTTCCTGTTGCTGTTTCAAAAGCGACAAGAAGCTGTTGGAGACGCCGATCTTCTTCTTCCGACAGTTCTGAGCTGAAATCGTAGTAGCCTTTGATCTTGCCACCTTCTGCTCTTGTGGTTGCGATGATGCCCGCGACTTCGTCAGACTGAAGCTCTTTGCAATAGAGTGGGCCTTCAACGAAATTCTGAACGCAGATGGATGATCCAAAGCTGATGAAAAGGTCTTTCATATCAAAGTGTATCCTGAATAAGAAAAACTGAATGGAGTGCGGCTGGCGAACGGATTGGTAGAGCAAAGCAGGCCATTCAATGGGTGAACAATGTTGGCGCAAGCTGTTGTTGTCTCAGTCACGGCGACAGTTTGACGCCGTGACCGATGCATGATCCTCAGGCTCGATTTCGATGAGTGTTTTGAGATGCGGAAACAATATCGGTAGAAGCGAAACTGAAGCGCCGATGTTTCCTGTCTATGCAGGAAGGCGAATTCTCAACGGAGCCAGGAGCGAAGATGAGGGCGCTCATCGAGTTCCACTGTTGCTGTTTTGGTAAGGCTGATGGATGGCAGGGTCGGCTTTTTGGGGGTGCGGTCCTCTCGGCCCTTCTCGAAATTGCGGACTGCCGCCATGTCGATATTGGCCTGAACACGGGCGCGGATGGCACTGAAACGCAATCCGTCAGGACCGATCAGACGCCCGATGACAGGTGAGGCTGATCTGCATTTCTTGAATCCGTTATGGTCGAGGGAAACGGTAATTCGGATGTTGCTGTCAAAGACCGTTGGCGAGTTGAGACCGGCTGCGGCCATGGCAATCGGGTTGGTGATGTCAGTTTGAAGGGATGAGCTGGATTTGTTCTCGAGCCTTGATCCGTAGACAAGGGTGACAAAGCGCATCCCGCCGATGTTGCGGATATCATGGATGAGACAAGGGCGTGGTTCAGGAGCGTTTTGCTTTCGTTTCTCAGCGAACGGGAAGGGGAAGAGAATGACATCGCCCCATTTGAGTTTGTCTTTCCAGTCATGGCGGTGTTGGGCGATGTGATGATCTTGTTTGGCCTTGATGAGCATGGGCTTTTGCGTCCTTACGTTTGAGGTTTGCTTGACGCCTGTCTTTTCCTTTTCCTTTGTTTGGGGGATCGGATCGTGCGCGGCGTCATCAAGGCTGCCGCGATCGATCTCGAACCCCTCCATTGCGCATTGTTTCCAACTCTTCCTTCTTCGGATGTCTGGCTCGCCATTGGCTGCGAGCCAGAAGGTGGTTTTCGGATCACCGGGCAGAGATGGCATCCCATGCAGCCTGTTGCCGCTCGAGATCATTCTCCGACATCAGAGCTTTTGGGCCTCTTTCTCCTGAATGCGTCAACTGATGACGAGCCTCGTGAAGCAGAAGGCGATCCGCCTCAATGCGTTGAGGGCTTCGAATATATTGCATGCGATGAAGTCCCTTGTTTGGTAGCCTGCCGATCACTGGCGAGGCCATTGAAGGCAGTCTGGAAACATCGTGAGGGATGAGAACCGTTCGGGTGAAATTGACCGAGAAGGTGATTGGTTGTGAAAGGCCTGCCATTTGCAGGTCCATCTTTTCGGTGATCTGGATATCTGAGGCGTTCAAAGATGTCGGATCGACATCACGACCGATGCCCATCAACAGCAGGGTTTCAGAATCGAGTTGCGCGATCTCGATCACAACGAAGGCGTTGTGGAGGAGTGGAGTTTTCGGTGGGTAGGCAGGAAACTGGACGATATCTCCGGGTTTGAGATCCTTGAGCCAATTGTCGGGGGATGGATTGATGGCATCGGTCATGTTTGTGACTTCCTTGTAAAAGTGAAAACAGACGCCTGTTGCTCTTCTGAAAGGTTTGGACGTTCAGATCGGCGCGGCGACATCCCGGCTGTCGCGCCAAACTGAACTGTATTCTTTCCAACAAAAAAACACCCCTTTCACGTCAGGAAAGGGGTGTTGTGTCTCACGAGAGATGATCGGACCTGGTCATGGATAAATGATCTATTTGTCGGTTTCGGTGTCTTCATCCTCGTCCGGTGATGACAAGGTTTTTGCCACCAATTGGTCCATCAGGGATTGGGATTGCTTGAAGAGAGTATCGCGCAAGGCATCAGCCTGATAGGCCAGTCTGGTTTTGATGTCACGTTGGGCACAGAGCGCCATCGCCATGGCAACGCCTTCTGCACCGCGTTTGCCAAGCTCGGTATGAGCCATGGTTCGTGCGATGTGAGCGCCTGTTCCGAAGTGCTCACGCCAAACCTTTGAAAAACGCTTTTTGTCATACATTTTGCCCAAGAAGTCATGAAACACCGGGGCTTTTCCTTGGATCAGCCTCTGTCTTTGTTGATTGAGCCATCCCGTTCCGACTTCAGGGCTGACCTCGTCAAATATCAGGGCATCGAAGAATCTATCGAGTTTTGGATGCAGTGGCGCCCTGATCGATTGGCCCGTCTTGTTGGTGGCCACATTGATCTTATAGCTACCTATGTTGGCGTCATAGGTGATGTCGTCTCCCCACCGCAATAACCCATCTGTTATGCGCAGTGGCATAAAGAGCCAAAGTGCGATGACTGCTGCCTGATTGCGCAACTTGTTCTTTGTCTTGCGATGTGTGGCAGTTGAGCTGTCCTTGAGGAGTTGGCAAGCAATCCGGTAGATATCCTTGTAAGAGGGTACTTGTTCATATCGGCCGAATTTCAGGGGGCTTTCTGCGGCTGCATCGCTTTCGAGTTTGTTGATATGCTTGCTTAAGTCGGCCAGAATCTGGGGGCTGATACCAAGCTCTTTTCCGAACTGGCGCAATCGGGTTGTTGCGGTTTGCAAGGTACGGGCACGGCACCCCTGATTCATGTAAGCGGCTTCTTCTGCAGACGGAGCCCGATCTTTTTTTGTCTGTTCAAGAATGCGTACACCAGCGGTATCGATGACGACCGGAACGCCTGCGGTTTTGAGGGTCCAGACATACTCACTGATGACATCTTGCATACTTTCCAGCAAACTCTCTGAAAATGCTTTGCGGCCAGAAGGGCGATGGCCATTTCGCAACTGCGCCCAGACTTTTTGCCATTGGACGGGCCACTCCGTCACAGGGCTTCGAAACTTTGCTGGCTTTCTCTCTGCCTTTTTTCGCGGTTTCCTGTGGGCCTTGTCATATGCAATCGTCTTTTCGGTGATCGCTGCCTGCAGGGCTGTGGAGACAGTCGGGTGGCCAGGATAAAGGATATTCATGGTTTCCCTCAAACGGATCAGCATGCCGGCTGGTTCGCGATTTGCTGAGTAATCCAAAAAGTCCTGTTTGGTGGGTGCGGTTATGCCGTGCAAATGATTATAGAGCAAAAACTTGGCCAACCGCTTCTTATGAATGTCGTCCAACAGACCGAATGTTGGCATTGTCTCATAAGGAGCGAGCAACTCGTCATTGGATGGGGTGTTCGCTGCTTCTGTGCTCATTTTGTCTTTTTTGTTACCATTATTCATCGATCATCTCCGCAATCAGTTCTTGGCCGGCTTGCATCTGTTCCACTTCCTTGATCCATGCGTAATAGGTCAAAACCGTATTGACCGTATTGACCGTATCGCCGAGGCGCGCTGCTATGACCACGATCTTGTCGGGATGTGCCCGAAGCAAGAGTGATGCTTGTCCATGGCGCATTTGTTGAGGTGTCATGGGCAAGTTGAGGACCGTGCGCGTGTAGAGAGAAAACCGCGTGCTAAAATAGCTCTCATTCATTGGCTTTGTGGCACTTTCCGGGGCTGGAAAGAAATACGGGTTGTTGGCCGCGTGCTGATACAAGGGCCTGATGGTTTCAAGATACCAGTTCAAGACTCCCAGATAGTCCTGTTTGCCTGGGAGTATCTCAACCTTGATGCCCTTTTTGTTTTTGACGGTGCCCGGTGGAATCCGAAGCTTGACGGGATCCTTCTTGCTCTTGGGCATTATGATATGCGCATCAGTGCCATGGAGGGTCAGGCCCATGGCATTTTCGCAGCGGATTGGTGCTCCGCCGATTTCGATGGCGCAAAAGGCCGCACAAGTGCCGATCCAGCGGTATTTCACCAGTTCCATCTTCGTCAGTGCGCGCCCTTTTGCTTCCATTTCCAGGGCAGCATCCTGAAAGGCAAAAGGCGAGTTCAAGAAGCGCTTTGTAAGGGCTTTGGATTCAAACAATTTTTCACAAAACTTCCTATTGGCTTCAGCCATTTCCTTTTCGGCATCTTTGCCCTCAATCAGGAACGAATTGTTTTTGAGCGCCTGGGTGAGCGCCGCAAGGGCTGTCGGGTCAGCGTCAAGCGCATGGAGGACCCGTTTGTATTTGGACAGATATTTCCGTACGGTCCGAGGCGAAATTTTGCGGTCATCATGGTCTGGCAACTGACAGCGGGCAATCATCAGATTCCGGACCTCAGTAATCACATCGCCGCGGGCGAAAATAAGATCCCAAGGTTGACTGGTGTCAGTTTCGGGATGCGCATCGAGGTACGTGCGCGTGATGGAGTTCATCGTCGAGTTGAAGAGGGTTTGCGTTTCGGGGCTGCGATTGGCATAGGTCTTTGATACAGGATCAAAATCCTTGTCAGCCAAGATCGCATAGATCGCATCAAAGTCTTCCTGCCAATCTAGCGGGATCGGCTCCTGATTCTGACGCAAACGGCGGGCTGAAAAGCCAATGCTGCCCAGAGGCAGATGGGGGCGAGCAAAATCATATTTGCGGAGCTTGTCAAGAAACGCCACGGCGCGGCGATAGGAATCCCGTATGCGCGTCGGGCAGTCAAGATACTTGCTGTTGGCGATATCGTTGGTGATGTCCTGTGGTTGGATATCTGCAGATCGCATGAAATCAGCAAGTTTTCTTACCGCAACAAAATTGGTTTTGCGATAAGGATCCAAATCCGGGATATCGGGTGCGTTGCAATCAAGCGCATCAAGCAAATGATACCACCCATCTTGCTGGGCCCGTGCTTCTTCAAGGGCTTTATCGACGCCCAGGAATTCTTTAAGAGGTGCCAGGGTACGGCGGCGAAGCAGCTGGTAGGCGTTGTCGGTGGTGCACCAGTTCGGATCATACCCGTCAATCGGGAAATTGATCTCGATAAGATCCAATGAGGCAAGAATGTTTGCCAAGGGCTCGTTCAGAATGTCGCCAACCCGCTTGATCGAAGATACATAACGCTTCCTGCTGTCGTCGCTGAGGTCTGTTCGCTTCTCGACATGAGCGAGCAGATCCTCAAATGTTTTGGGTTTGGGTTGATGCTCCTCAGATGCCGGTATTGGTGGCGGGGGGTCGAATAAGTTATTCAATTTGCTAACCTTTCTTTGGTTTGAGTGTGGTCGTCCGTTTGCACTTCCGGTCGCTTAAGTGCATGCAGGACACACACACCACTGAATTTTCCGGATCCGATAATCAGTGGGTGTATGTGTCCCGGTCGCTTGTTGGTATGTCCGGTCGAAAATGCGAATTTTGCTGTGTCCGAACTATTCATTGCGCATCTCCATCGATTACTTGCGGCAACGAGAAGATGCCGACAGTGGCCGTTGGTGCAGGGTCAGCAGATGGAACCTGTGATGGGGATGGCACGTCACCTGATTTGGACAGGTGTCGATATTTCGGCTGGGGCTTGTTGCTCTGCCAGGCAATCACATCAGCTCTACGCCAACGTTTCCGATTCCGCGCGTTGGGGCGCTTTCCAAACGAAAAATCGATTGGCGCGGGAAAGTCTGGACTATAATTGGGTGAGGAAGGATTGGCCCAGCGATAGATGATCGATGGATCTGCCCTATCCAGATCCTCGGCTACCTGACTTGCTGTCAAGAGAGGCTTCGTCAACTCTTCCCAATGTTCGGCAGACTGGTCGGCGGCAAGCCCGAGGGCCTCAAAGACGACGGACCAGCAGGTGCCGTTGGCGCGCAACACAATGCCTGCGTCCTGAAGGACTTCCTTGAGGCTCCGCGCTGGCACACCAAAATAGGCGATCAGGTCTTTGCGGTTGATGTAACTGTCTTTGCATTTTGTCATATGAAGGGAACTGGAAAAATTTTCCGAGAAACCAAAATGAAAATGCAACTTTTTAGAAATTATTTTACAAGTAATTGTATTTGTTTGTGAAATTTAATATCTGAAGTATGCGGGATGATAGCTGCAGGGCCAAACAGTTTGGCCCGGCGACAGTGAAGCAATCGCCGGGCTGGTTGTTTATGCAAGATGCGGAGGCACGGGATACATGATAAGGGTTGCCAGGCGTTGCCTCTCAGCCAGTGACGTTGGTTTGTTTAATACATATACACATCGCCAACCCATCATCTCTTCTACGATTGGAATGCCGGCGTGACACCCGCGCACGACCCTGTAGTGATATTGCGCACGCAAAAATCCCAAGAGCGGGGCGCTGCCCGGATTAAGATTTATTTGATCAAAAAAACGATGCAGCTTTGCAAGCGTGTGATAGCCCCGACAATCTGGAAAGCCATCAGGATGTCTATTTGCTGCGGCCAACGACAGGCCGACCAAGGGCACCTTGCGTTGGCTATCTGGATTTTTGGACGTGTTGCTTTTCCCAATGCATATATGAGGGATTGGATCGTCAAGGACGATGTCGCAGGGGGCAAGGCCTGTGAGATCACTTGCTCTGCAGCCAGTTTCGAGCATCATCAGCAAAAAATCGCGTGAGGTGTCGTCTAGGCCATCAAAGGCATTAGGAGCAAGCCAGTCAGACTTGATCCGTGCGATATCGGACACCAACTCAGCAAAGTTGATGTCATCTCGGAATTGTACGGTTTTGAGGTTAGATTTTTTCATCACAATCTCCATCTTTGGTTTTACAAGAGAGGAGGATGCCTCTGCAAAGAGCAGCAGGCGATCTCTCCCGGAAAGCAAATAGGACGATCAAGGACGGACGAAAAACGTATATTTTGTCATATTTTTACGAGAATGTGCGTATATTGGCGACGGGCTCGGCCAAGATAATTGGGGTCGTTACCTATTATTTCTTCCGGTCATCTATAATGATGGCAAAATAATCAAAAAATTTGGCACATTCGTTTGGGCTTCTTCTTAACCCGCCCTATGTTCGCCAGTGAAACTGGCATTCAACAGAACCTGTTCGCTTTATTCCTGTTTTTTCGACATCCGGCAGCCAATCAGTTCATGCCTGGGCGGATTGATCTGTGATTTACATTGTTACAGTTCCAGTTGTTGGATGAGCGAGACGGGATCATCCATAATATCTGTTCCGCACTCCTTTACCGGAAATCGCTGAATTCTGCGGTTCTTTCCCCCATTTTCTCTTTGCGACCGAAAAAAGCACGGGTCCGTTTGGGTTTGTATCGCAATCGCCGTAGTTCCTTGATGTAGGCCGGTGTGTGATCGCTGGCCGTGATCGCAATCCCGCGATCAGAGATCGGATCCCGGCGTTATGGTACCGCAATGCTCAACAATAGAGTTTGAGAGAGTGCCAATCCATGGCAGGCGTGCACATTGCCACCCATGGATGCTGTCCAATGCTGCCCTGCGGATGCTTCGCATGGATGGTCTGACATGACGTTATCCTGCGACATAGATCCCAAATGCGGATCTGCCGATCTCCATAAAGCAGCAAAAAGCCAGCCCAAAAGCGAAACGGCGATTTATCTGGCACGCCTGTATGCCGCTCGTGACAAGGCTGCCGTGTTGATTTCAGATGGCGAAGAATGGGTGTTGCCCCATTTTGAAAGGATCCTCGCCGAGATCGAAAAGCTCGAAGATAAGCAGAAGCGACTGGATCATGCCCTTGAAATCGCCCGCAAGGCCAAGCAACGGCGGGCAGATTGATGAGCTCGACGTAACCGACACATCCTCTCTAGCAAGAAAATGCGATCACTTTTTCTGGTTCGCTGAAATCCGCCCTAAATCCCGTTCAAGGCTCTTGGACAAGGATTGTGATCTGAACCAATCGTTCCTTTGGCCTCATTGCGAAAAACCAATGATCGGTGTGTGCCGAGGAACAGGATCAATATGAGCGAACAGAATGAGGTTTATGGGAAATACAATGATGTGTCGGTGCTGACGCGGCATGTCGATGACGCACTTTTGCAGCTGTCAGACACATTCGACACAGCGGAGTTTGTCTCAGCTCTTACGGCTGCAGGACAAAGAGGTGCCGATGATGAAAAGGTCTTGAATTCCGCCGTGAAGTGCAACACTCCCGCCTCGATATGGTCAAATCGATGGCCCGACTTCAGCTTTGGTGAGTGGTTAACACGAGCGTCCGAACGGATGCATCGCAACAAGTTGGCTGTGGCTTTGGCCAATAAACTGGCCCGGATAGCCTGGAGTATCCTCAAACACAAAACGGCGTTTGATGCGCCAAGAAATGCGGTCGTAGTTGGTATTTGAAGATAACACTCACGACTTCAAAGGAGTTCGCGATAGATAGACTGCATGGAACGGAAAAATACGCCCCCAGAATCTGACGGCCCTTTCGGTCAACTTTGACCTTGCAGCTAATGAGATCACGGTGCGAGCGTAACCCCAACAAGGCCACGACCCGCGTGTCGATCAAAAGTCCGGATACATATGAGCGACTTCCTGCGACATGCAAAGAAATCTCTTGCGAACAGCAGCCGGTACATACAAAAGGGCCGCGATTGCCAATCTCGACCTTTGATGATTGCGGTCAGGTGATGATGCAGTGAATCACGCCGCTTCCAGTCCAAGGTGGACGTTGAAACTGGAAGGGACTTTCATATTTGCGAACGAGATCCCCGGAAATCGAGGCACTTAGCGGATACTTCTCGTTTGTCTGTTGGCAACAATGCCCACTCTGCATCTGTCAAATCGCTTGAATACCAATCCAGTTTTTTGGATATGTTCTTGCCGGATGATATCAGGAAAGGTCATATCAGCCCCATCTCTTCGCAATGACGGTGAATCACAATCCGCTGATATCACTCAGGTACTTTGCGATCAGACAGTAAGGCTGACTTGGGGTAAATCCACTTACATGAAGGCGTGGCTATAACCGACAGCCACCCTGTTGATCCGCATTTTGGTGTTTGTACATGATGTAATACTCGGCATGCCCAAGAGCTTCAGGTTTGCTTTGCTGTCCTGAGGCGATGTCGCAGATCAAATGAGCCAATTCGATGGCGGCATCATCGAGTGATATGTCGCCGGTCAAAATTCGACCGGCGTCGAAATCCATGTCTTCTTTCAAACGGTTGTAGGTTTCCGAATTGCCAGTGACTTTAAGTAGAGGCGAGATGGCCGACCCTATGACAGAGCCGCGCCCCGTGACAAATACCAGCAATTGGCTGCCTGCACTCATCAGGTCCACCAGACCCTCGGTGTCGTTGGGGTTGGTGTAGCCAAAATTCATAAAATGCTCATCAGGAACACTGTCCATGATCCAGAGGCCAGAGTCCGGAGGAGGCGTACCTACCTTGATGACCCCTTGTATCGGGCGGCTGCCACTTTTGGCAAAAGCGCCCATGCTTTTCTCTTCGATTGTCGTCAAGCCTCCTGCGAAATTGCCCGGTGAGACGGAATATTGCCGAACCGACTGACAATAGGAGACAGCCTTGTTATAGGCCCAGTCTAGCTGTGTTTTTGTTTCTGCTGTCGCTGCGCGATCGAGAATGATTTCCTTCAGCCCAACCATCTCAACGATTTCTTCGATGATAGCCCGGCCCCCTGCATCAACAAGAAAATCAAAAAATCGACCGGTGACAGGATTGCCCGCAAGCCCGCTTGTACCATCGGAACCTCCGCATTCGGCGCCAATTGTCATGTCTTTAAGGGACATCTCAACACGAGGCGTCTGGTCCTTGATCTGGCTTCGCAGGGATCGCACGATGGCTTTGCCTTTGTCGATCGAGCTTTGGGTACCACCAGTATCCTGGATATAGAAAGCCTCTGCCAGTCTGCCGCTTTCTCTGGCCAATTCTGCGATTTTTCCGGGCTGGGTATATTCGCAACCAAGACCGACCGCAAGCACTGCGCCCACATTGGGATGGCGAGCCAGCGACAGAAGCAGGCGGATGGCATATTGATTGTCATAACAACCATCAAATCCGATGACATGGACATCATCTTCGCCTTGCGCAATGGCATGGGCGACGTGGCGTGAACACATCACCGTATGGACAACAAGAACCAGATTGCGAATGCCTTTGCGACCGTCCTTGCGCAAATAGCCGGTCCAGCTGCGCTCGAAAGGATCATTCATAATGGGTATCCGTTGTTGCTCCTGAGTGGATGTCCAGCGATGAGGAGCGTTCATCAAACTGGCTTTCGCAATTGTGTAGATGCACCCATTCGCCAGATTTGATCGGTTTGGATGCAAGTCCGATCGGAACGCCAAACTTGATCACTGCCTCGCCCTGCTGAATGTCACTCAAAGCAACCTTGTGGCCTGTTTCGATGGCCTCAAGCAGTCTGATTGCTTTCAAATCGTCTGCATTGTGGATCGTGATATCCTGCGCGAGCGAAGCGCTGAGCAAGGTTGCAACATTGTCCGTCTTGTCTATCCTGAAGCATCCTTGGGACATACCACATCTCCTGTTCGGTCCATGGAGCATTGGGGCGAGTGTGAGACGCGCCCCGATGAGGGTGTGAAATTTAGGTGTCAAACCCGCGCGATGAGCGACCAGATAGGTACTCAAGATTCCGCTTCGTGGTCAAAGAACACCAAATTTCTCAAACGCAGCCGTGCTGGTCATTCCCGCTTCGATGGCTTGGCGGACTGTCTTTTCAGCCCGTGCCTTCTCAACGGCTTTCTCAATCACTTCTGCCTCGTGCTTTTGCGGGACGATCAGCACGCCATCCAGATCGCCAAAGACCAGATCACCCGGCTCGATCCAAACACCTTCAATTTCCAACGGGCAGCGATAATCGATGACTTTGGTGCGCACACCTGAATCCTGCGCATAACGTCCGCGAGAGAAAACCGGCCAATTCTGGTCAAGAACCATCGGCGTGTCGCGGTGGTAGCCATTGATTACCGCACCATTGGCTCCTCGCGTTCTGGCCGTAGCTGTAAGCAACTCGCCCCAATAGGCACAGCGCATATCACCGCCACTCGCAAGATAGATATCGCCCGATTCCAGTTGATCAAGGGCATGCGTGAGCTTTCCAAAGGGTTCAGCTTGTGGGCCAAAAACATCAATCATCACGACCGGCATGGCGCGGCCGACCAGCTTCATCTCTTCCTTCATGGGTTGAACGGGTTGAGGTAGAAATTGATGATAGAGACCCATCGCATCAAGGATATCGCCGACGACGGGCGTATAGAGTTCCTCTTTCACAAGGGAAAACAGATCTTCGTCTTTCATGTCATTGTCTCGCAAGTCTTTGATCGATTATGCCGAATGGTTGGTAATCTTGGGTCTTCACTTTTCGGCCTGAAAGTATCGGATGGCATTGTCAAAGCAGATGTCTTTGACCATTTTGCCCAGCAACGCTTCATCATTGGGAATCTCGCCGTCACGGACGCCGTGGCCGATGAACTGGCAGAGCACCCTGCGGAAATATTCATGCCGCGTGTAGGAGAGGAAGCTGCGGCTGTCGGTCAGCATACCAACGAAGCGGCTGAGCAGGCCAAGATTGGCCAACTGCATCATCTGGCGCAGCATACCGTCCTTCTGATCGTTGAACCACCATCCTGATCCGATCTGAATTTTTCCCGGAATCTTGCCATCCTGAAAATTGCCGCACATGGCGGCGATCATTTCATTGTCCCGCGGATTGAGACAATAAAGAATGGTGCGGGGCAATTGATCGGTTTGCTCAAGGGTGTCGAGTAGGCATCCAAGCGCTGCGGCAATGGGTTGATCATGGATGGAGTCAAAGCCACATGCTTCTCCCACTTCGGCAACTTTGCGGGTGTTGACGTTGCGATAGGCGCCAATGTGATATTGCTGCGCCCATTCGCGTCGGTGATATTCACGACCCAGAAAAACAAGCAGAGCTGTTCGATAGGCGGAGAAATCATGCTCTGATGGGATAGACCCATCTCGCCGCGCTTTCAGGATGGCATTGAGCTCGGTGTCTGAGGCTTGCGCAAAGGTGACCTCATCAAGCGCATGGTCTGAGATGGTGCAGCCCATCGCTGCAAAATGGTCCATCCGCTGAACAAGGGCAGCGAAAAGATCGTCCATCGAGGCGATAGCGACACCGGAGACCTCTTCCAGCTTTTCCAGATAGCTGACAAAGTCCGGATGCCGAATGTCACAGATGCGATCGGGCCGGAAACATGGCACGATTTTGGCTTTGAAACGCTTGTCGGCTTGTGCCGTGGCGTGAGGCTTGAGGTCATCGACCGGATCGTCCACCGTCACCACAGTATGGACATTCATCTGATCAATGATACCGCGGGCAGAAAATTGTGGCTCTGAGAGCAGTTCGATGCCCTTGTTCCAGACATAATCAGCCGTTGATGGGGACAGCAATATATCATCAATGCCAAAGGGGCGACGCAGCTCTAGATGTGTCCAGTGATAAAGCGGATTGCCGATGGTATCGGGCACGGTCCGCGCCCATGCGTCAAACTTCTCGCGCGGGGACGCTCCACCGGTACAAAGGGCCTCATCCTCGCCGTTGGCACGCATGGCGCGCCATTTGTAATGATCGCCCTTCAACCAGATTTCCCAAAGATCCTTGAATTGATGGTTTTGGGCAATCTCTTCAGGGGGCAGATGACAGTGATAGTCAAAAATTGGCTGATTTTCTGCATAATCATGAAACAGGACACGCGCCATAGGCGTGTCGAGCAGAAAATCATCATGTATGAAACCGGACATCGTCGTTGTTCCTATTATCCTGACAATCGAAACGGGCCTGATGGATATCAGAAGCTGTGAAGTGCACCGCCATCTACAACGGTGATGTGGCCGGTGACATAGCGTGCTGCATTGGAGGCGAGATAGACCATGGCCCAACCGATATCTTCCGGCTGACCGGTGCAATTCATGGGAATGCGTCCCATGATTTTCTCAAGGCGCTTCGGATCGTTTAAGGTTGCGAAGCGGAAGAGAGGCGTGTCGATCCACCCCGGTGCCACACCATTGACCCGAACACCGCTCGGAGCCAGCTCTGTTGCGAATGAGCGAATGAGCCCCACATAGGCCGCTTTTGATGCGGCATAACCGGACACATTGGGAATGCCCAAGAAAGAACTCATTGAAGCTGTGAAAAGGGCTGAGCCTTTGCCGGTTTTCTTCAATTGGGGCAGGAAGGCCCGCGTTAGGGCAAAGGCTCCCGTTACATGAATGTCGAAAACCTGCTTGAATTCTTCGACCGACATTTCCTCAATCGGTTTCTTGACCGTGTTGCCTGCATTATTCACCAAAATTGAGATGGGGCCTTTTTGCTGCTCCACCTTTTCCGCTAGATCGGCGGCTCCGTCAAAGTCTGTAACGTCAAATTTGAAACCAGAAGCTTTGGCGCCCAGATCAGTGGTTGCCTTGTGAAGCTTTTCTTCCTCACGTCCCACCAAAACAACTTCAGCGCCGGCTTTGAGGAAGCATTCTGCAGCGGCCAGCCCCAGTCCACTTGCTCCTCCGGTAATCAAGGCACGATGACCGGTCAGCGAAAATGCTTCTGAAAATTCCATATCGACAGTCCCTTAATTGACTTATTGACGAGGCCAAGCTGTGGCCCGTTCATCCTTTTGAACTGGTGCGATGAGACACGCACAATTGATCGATGGCATCCCAATCAAGATCTACGCCCAAGCCAGGAGCTTTGGGCACCATCGCCCAGCCGCGTGCATCAATGGGGAGTTTGCCTTTCAACGGGAACTGGAACGGTTCCTGCGGCACAAAAAGCTCGAAATAGTCACAATTCTTGACCGAGCAAGAGACATGAAGATTGGCGATATCCATGAAGGCCATGGTGGTGGTGTGTATTTCGCAATTCATGCCGAAACTCTCTGCCAGATTGCAGATTTTCAATGTTCCGGTCACACCGGCTTTCCATGAAACGTCGGCTCTTACGATGTCTGCAGCCCGCTGGGCAATGGATTGAGCAACCCCCCAATGGCAGCCGCGTGTCGTCTCCGTGGCAGCGACAGCAATATCCAGAGCGCTGCAAAGCTCGGTATATTTTGCAAGTTCAAAATCCCTGAATGGCTCCTCGAACCATTCATAACCATGCTCTTCCAGACCGCGCCCCACACGGATGGCCTGATCAAGCGTGTAATCGCCGACAGGATCGCAAAAGAGCAGAAAATCCTCGCCGACAGCTTCTCGCAAATTTTTGTGTAGTTCGATATCCCGGCGCCATGGTGAGGGGGAGTGCACCTTGTAGCCGGGGACGCCGAGATCCTTGTAGAAAAGTGCCTCTTTGATGCAATCTTCATCGTCTTCATGGAACAGGCCGCTGGCATAAGCTGGCAGACCATCACGCACGGCACCAATATATTGGTAAAGCGGCAAGTTGGCAGCTTTGGCCGCGATGTCCCACAAGGCGACATCAATGGGACCGGGTAGATAGACGGGGAAGAAGGTCAGATGCCGGTCCAGCGTCCATAATTCGTGCCAGATCTGTTCTCGATCATGCACATTGCGTCCCAGTACGACCGGCGCAATCACATCATGTAAATAAGTCTCTGTGATCACACCCGATCTGGTGGCGAGTGCAGAGGCATATCCGTCTATGCCTGCGTCTGTTGACAAACGCAGGACGACAACGTCCCAAGACATGTTTGAGCCTGCGCGATTTTCTGGAAAGAGCGAAAAATCGCGCTTGCAGTGCCAAGTTTCGAGTTGTGTGACTTTCACGATGGGACCTCAAGTGTCTTGTCTATTGACGATCAGCCTGCGCGGCACCTAAACAAAGATGTCGTTACGGTTTGCAAATATCTCTTCACGGAATTGTTCCAGAACTTTCAGATGTCCGAGCATCTGTTCTCTGGCACCTTCTGCATCCCCTGCCTCGATCTCGGCAATGATGCGTTTGTGAAATTCGATTGCCTCCGCATCAAGATGGGCGTGTTGGAGCTCAATCACGCGCATGCGGTTGAGATGCGCACGGATTTCGCCGACAACATCATAGATCGTCATATTGTCTGCAAATCGCATGATGGCGCGGTGAAAATCCTCATCCAGCCCCGAGAAGGCATGATAATTCTTGTCTGCAACCACCTCGATTTGTCGCAGAATGCTGGCTTTTATTGCCAGACTGAAAGCCTGACTTTCCTCATCTTCGGCGCGCCATTTCTGGGCTGCCTTGGCGACCGCGACAGTTTCCAGAATCTCCCTCACTTCCTGCGACTCACGGATTTTTCGTTTTGACAAGAAGGAGACGCGCGCTCCGCGTTGGGGCAGCACTTCGAGAAGATCCGCAAGAACGAGGCGCTGGAAAACCTGACGGACCGGTGTTCTGCTCACGTCAAATTGCGCTGCAATCTCGTTCTCATAGATCATGTGTCCGGGCACATATTTCAGGGTGACGATGCGCTCATAGAGTTCGTCATAGATGACGCTTTCCAGCGTCGGGCGATCCCGAAGAATTGATTCCGCTTTTTTCTTAATGAGTCTTCTCCTTAAAGATCCGTTTGCTCGAGCATGCTCACTTGCTGCCGCCGGCAAAGGCGATGGGTGATCCGTCTGGCCGGATTGCACATGCATCAAGTGCCGCTCGATCAAATTTCAGTCCATGGCCTGCATCGCTTGGCGGACGACCGATTGCATCTTTCACGACAATGGGGTCTTCAAGAAGTCCCAGCTCAGTGAAACTGCCACCAATCACATTCTCAAGCATAAAGCCGTTGGGAACGCCGCACAGCAGGTGTAATGACAGCTCCATCATATAGTGAGGGGCCACTGGACGTCCGAATATATCTGCAAGATGCGCGATTTTCAGCCATTCCGAAGGACCGCCTACAAAAGCCACGTCCGCTTGAATGATGTCGACGGCATCTTGTTGTAAATATTCAAGGAATTGGGCGCGTGAGAACAAGCTCTCGCCAAGCGCTATCGGGGTCGTGGTGGATTTTCTTAGCGTTGCATGGGCCGCAACGTCATGAAAGAGCAGAGGCTCTTCTATCCAACCCAACTGGAAGGATGCGAGTTGCGCGGCCTTCTGTCTTGCTTCCGATGAGGTCCATTTCTGATTCAAATCGACAAAGATTTTACCGTCGGGACCAATTTTTTCACGTGCAAGTCTAATGCGGGCGATATCTTCTTCGATCTCTGTACGTCCGATTTTAAATTTCACAGCCCGATAGCCTTGCGCCTTATAGTCATCCAGTCGCAGTGAGAAGTCGGCCAACGTATCGTCATGGGTCAGTTTGATTTCCGAAATATAGGCCGGAATTTCAGGACGAGCGCCTCCGAATAGCCGCCAAAGGGGCTGACCCAGCGCTTTGCCGATCAGATCCCACACTGCAACATCGATTGCCGCAATAGCCAGCATATTCACACCAGTCCCCAGTCGGCGGGACTGTCTTTGCAACTTGGTCCATATCTGCTCGCGATCCAGCGGATCCATGCCGACGATCAGTGGCGCCAGATAATCTTCAATCAGGGCTGAGATGGAAGTGATGCCGACATCGACCGAATAGCTAAAGCCCGTCCCTTCCAGACCGGTATCTGTTTTGAGAACAACAAATACAAACTCCAGAGCTTGCACTTTGTTTGTTGCATCCTCCCATGGCGAGACAGGGGCAATCCTGTGTGCTGAAACTGAAACTTCCTCAATTCGCATGTCTGAATTCCTTTTCGACTCTGCCATATCGTGCGCTGGAAACTACTATTGCATGCTTGAACACTTGGATACAAGTGTGTACTATGACATTACCGCACGAATGAGAAAATCTGTGTGGAACTGATCTGGAAGGTTGGGTGAGCAACAATTGGCTCGTCGCCCGGTTTGGCATGGTTCCTGACTGGTCGACTTTGTCATTGTTTGTAGGAATTCTTCTGCGGGGCCTCTTTAATAGTGCGCCCATTTTTTGAGAGCAGGGAATTTCTAAACCAAATCAGACGGATGCCAATGACCGGAAGGCGGGTGGAGCTGCTTTTCAATATTGGGGTGGGGGAACCTACCGAGAGGATTTCGTGCTGGCCGCTCATTTCAAAGGCTGGCCGAAAAAGATTATGGGAGTGAAGAATGCATAAACTACTAGGGTCTACTGCCGCACTGCTGCTGGGCGGCTTGCTATCCGCTGGTGCTGTCAATGTGGCCTCTGCGCAATCGGTTGTGTTGAAATATGGTGAGTTGAACCCGGACTCTCATCCAATGACAGTTGTGGCACGCGCATTTGCCAAATTGGTCAAGGAAAAGAGCAACGGGGATATCGTTGTTGATGTCTATCCCTCCAGTCAGCTGGGTGACGAACGCACCGAGCTTCAGGGCTTGCAAATGGGTGCGATCGATATGTTCCGCGCCAACGCAGTGAGCCTGGGTGACTTCGGCTCGAAGAAATCCAACCTGTTCTCCCTGCCCTATCTGTTCCGTGATCGCAATCATCTTTGGAATGTGCTTCATGGTGAAATCGGGCAGGATATTCTGTCTGATGTACAGGCTTCAGGTTCGATGATGGTTGGTGTGGCCTTCATGGAAGAAGGGCAGCGCAACTTCTTCTTCCGCGATGCTCCCGTTTCCGACATGGAAGGCATCAAGGGCAAAAAGATCCGCGTCCCTCAGACGCAGATCCTGATCGATACGGTCAAAGCTTTTGGCGCAGCACCAACCCCAATTTCCTACTCGGAACTTTATTCAGCCCTGCAAACCGGCGTGGTTGACGGTGCGGAGAATCCTCCGACCGGTTATCTGGCGAACAATTTCTATGAAGTCGCGCCTTACTATATGGTCGATGGTCACACCTACAGCCCATCCATCATGGTGATGTCCGAGATTTCATGGAACAAATTGTCCGCTGATCAGCAGGCCATCATCGCGGCGGCTGCACGTGAGACCGAAGATTTCAACAAATCGCTGGCTGAAGAAGCCGATGCCAAAGCTTATGAAGAACTCAAAGCCAAAGGCGCGCAGATTATTACTGTAACAGATCTGCCGGAATGGCCCAAAGCTGTTGGCAGTGTCTATGAAAAATATGGCTCTGACTTTACCGATATAATTCAGGCAATTCTTGCTGTGAAGTAAAGTCAATTGATGGCTGCTCAGGGATCCCGGCTTTGGTCGGGGCTCCCTGAGCAAAAATCCAGTTCCCAATTCCAGTCTTTGCGAGTGCCAATGACTCTTGAGCCGATCTCCCGCCCCATATATCTCGTTGTCAGGCATGCCTGCAACGTGATGCTCATCCTTCAAGTTGTCCTGATCTGTTATGCAGTATTCGCCCGTTTTGTGCTGAATAATGCCCCGGCATGGGTCGAGGAATTTTCATTGCTGTTTATGGTCTGGTTCTGTTTGCTCAGCCCAGCCGAAGCGATCAAGGAAAAACGGCATCTTGCGATCTCGATTTTGCAGTCTTTCCTGCCAAGTCGGGCAATTCGTATCGTCGATCTTTTCAATCATACCCTGATTTTGCTGTTCGCGGTTTTTATGGCGACCGAAGGCATGAAGCTCGCAGAGCTCACCTTGCGCAACATCATGCCCGGCATGGGGGTCTCAGCCACCTGGCTTTATACCGCGGTGCCTGTTTCCGGTGTGATCATTGCATTGGCATCCATCGAACGTATCCTCGCAATTCTGTCCGTTCCGGGCGAAAATTATGTTGAGCTGGAGTGCAATAGTTAGAAATGGAAATACTGACCGACATTCCGGCAACTGTGTTGTTGATTGGATCATTCCTAACAATGATCATTTTGCGCCTGCCGATCGTTTTTGCAATCGGCATTTCAAGCGTTGTTACGACCCTTTATCTGGGATTGCCGTTGATGATGGTGGCCCAGAATATGGTCAAGGGGCTCAATGTTTTCGTGTTGCTTGCGGTGCCCTTTTTCATTTTGGCTGGCGACATCATGTCTGCAGGGGGGATCGCCGACAAGCTGGTAGCCTTTGCGACTGCGCTGGTGGGATGGATGCGCGGAGGGTTGGCCATGGTCAACATTCTGGCATCCATGTTCTTTGGCGGCATTTCTGGCTCCTCGGCCGCGGACACCACGGCCATCGGCAAGATGCTGATCCCGATGATGAAGAAAAAGGGGTATGATGAGTCCTTCTCCACTGCGGTGACGATCACCAGTTCGGTGCAAGGGGTCTTGGTGCCACCCAGCCACAATATGGTGATTTATGCCCTCGCTGCTGGCGGTGTCTCGATTGGTGGGTTGTTTCTGGCAGGGATGGTGCCCGGCGTGCTGCTGGGCATCGCCTTGATGGTCTATGCCTATATCGCGTCGCGAGTGAAGAACTACCCTACGGGCAACAAATTCGAAATGCGCGAATTGTGCCGCTCTTTCTGGGACGCATTGCTTGGTCTGGGCACTGTGCTGATCGTTGTGATCGGGGTGATTTCCGGCATCTTTACAGCCACGGAATCGGCTGCGGTGGCGACAGCTTATGCCTTCTTTATCACTTTCTTTGTCTATCGAAAGATCCCGCTATCGGAAATCTGGCCTATTCTGACCCGTTCGATTAAAACCTTGGGGATCGTCATGATCCTGATCGGAACATCGACGGCCTTTGGCTGGCTGTTGGCTTTCCTAAAAGTGCCAGCATTGATCGCGCAAGGCATTTTCACCATCTCGGAAAATCCGATCATCGTGCTACTGATCATCAACCTATTTTTGCTCTTCATGGGTATGTTGATGGATATGTCGTCTCTGATCTTGATCTGTACTCCCATTTTGCTTCCCATCGCCAAGCAGATCGGTATTGATCCTATCCATTTTGGTGTGATCATGGTGCTTAATTTGGGAATCGGACTGCTCACACCACCGGTCGGGAGTACCTTGTTCTTGGGGAGTGCCATATCAGGGGTCAGTATCGAGAAAATAACGAAGGCAACATTGCCCTTCTATATCGTGATGCTGGTGATGTTGATGGCGGTGACATTCATACCCGCTTTGTCCATGACGATGGTCGGCCTGTTCTTAAGTTGACGGGCTGGATTAAGAATGGTGGTGTTTGATGGTTGCTCTGCGCCATAAAACTGGCAGAGACTTGGGGCGTAGGTGAAGCGGCGAGATGCTCGAACCGAACAGATTGCGAGGCTATCGATTTATACCTCAAAACTACCGGGGTATACCAAATTTCGGTCTACTCCGGTAGACTTCGCTAGTTTTCACTAGCTTTAGTCCCATTCCGAGCCAAGATCCGACTGGGAAATGATCCATCCTTCAGGCTTTGCCAAGGCGTGGATGGCTTGCATTTCAGCTCCTGACAATTCGAAATCGAAGATGCCGAAGTTTTCAGGCAGGCGTGTCAGTTTCGCGGTCTTTGACAGGAGTGATCAGAGGATACGGTATCCAGGCGACTGAAGATAGACATCATCACCGAGACTGTTTCGGCCGCGCTCTTGCCGGTCATGCGAGCAGCCAGGGTAACCCGGAATTTTCTCTCGTGGATCACAAGCACAGGGCGGGTTCGCTTGCAGATGATCAGATCAGCTTCCCATGTGTGGATGCCCCGTTTAGTGCAAGAGATAATTTCAGCAATTCAGACATGTGATCGGGTACGGTCATGTGTCATACCAAGGGCGTGAAGTTCTGACTCTTTAGGGATTCCATTTTTAGCACTGGCGTGATTCAACATGGCAAAGGAGATTTTGCCATGTCTGCCGCTTTGATTCTTAGCGATGCTTTTGACGCCGATAGTTTGCGCCGTCTTGCCAAAGGATGCCGCAATGCCAAACAGAGCCGCCGCCTACTGGCCATTGCGGCTGTCTATGACGGCATGAACCGTGCTGATGCCGCCAAAGTCGGCGGTATGGACCGCCAGACTTTGCGAGATTGGGTTCTTCGCTTCAATGAGCAAGGCACCGATGGTCTTGTCGACATCAAAGCAACCGGCGCTCCCATGCGCTTGAGCCCAGAACAGCTCGAAGAGTTTGTTGCTATCGTTGAAACCGGTCCTGATCCTGAGAAGGACGGCGTCTCTGTCTGGCGTAGCCAGGATCTGGTGCGTGTGATCCAAGAGCGGTTTGGGGTCTCCTACAAGGAACGTGGAGTACGGGATCTTTTGCGCCGCATGGGGTATGTGCGCATATCTGGTCGACCTCAACATCCAGAACAAAAGCCTGAAGTCATTGATGCTTTCAAAAAAACTTCTCCGCAACGTTGGCAGCGCATGTAGGCCATTTGCCAAAGAACAAGCCCATCGAGATTTGGTGGCAAGATGAGGCTAGGTGTTCGGTCCCGGGATTTGATGGATCGGATTCATTTTGAATCTTTCCGGATCCTCTGTCCACTTTTTGCAGATAAATTCGTATGGGGTCAGGCCCCTTAGCGTCTTCAATCGTCTAGCGAAGTTGTAGGCATCTATGAAAACAGCCAGATGCTTCTGGAGTTGCTCGTGATCGTCGTAATGGAACCGTTTGACGGTGGCATCCTTAATAGTCCGGTTCATCCTCTCGACCTGACCGTTGGTCCATGGGTGCTTCACTTTTGTCAGGCGGTGTTCAATGCCGTTTCCAGTGCAGACCCGGTCAAAGATGTGCTGGAACTCATGGAGATCGCGAGACCGATTGGTGAACTGGATGCCATTGTCGGTCAGAACAGTATGGATGGTATAGGGCACAGTGGCGACCAGATTGCGCAGGAACTGTGCAGCATTCATCTTTCCTGCCTTGGTATAGAGTTCAACGAAGGCATACTTGGAAGTCCGGTCAATAGCCACAAAGAGATAGAGCTTGCCTTCAGCTGTCTGTACCTGGGCAATATCGATATGGAAATAGCCGATCGGATAGCTCTTGAAACGCTTCTTTGGCTGCTTGTCGCCTTCGACACTCGGTAGTCGCGAAACTCCGTGTCGTTGCAGGCATCTGTGCAGTGAAGAGCGCGTCAGATGCGGGATTGTCGGCTGGAGTGCATAAAGGCAGTCGTCGAGAGGCAACAAGGTATGCCTGCGGAAGGCGACAATGGTCGCTTCTTCTTGCCGCGAAAGCACAGTCGAACGTGGCTCCTTCGGTCCGGTTCTTAAGTCCGCTTGTGAGGTGCGCGTCTTCCACTTGACGACCGTTTTCTGATTGATGCCGTATCGCTTGGAAAGCACTCTCAGGCTCTCTTGACTATTTTGTATTGCTCGACGGACTGCCTCTGTCGTCGTGGCGCTGCCGTGTAGAACTTGGCCCATAGTGCTTCCCTCCATTCAAATGAGAAAGGTGCACCATCAAAGCATGGGATCAAACACCCTAGATCATCCGATCGCGCTCTTCGTCTTTGCTGCAACTGCTCTCGTTATCCTGACACCCGTTCTTGTTCGCGTCTTGAGGATATCTGGACAGGATGAGGCTGTGAGTTCGGAAGGCTGAGAATGGGCCGGTTCAAACCAATGACCCAACAGGTGAGCGGGCTTGCTATTGCTTTAGCGGGCGCCGCTCTCTTTTTGGTAGTGGGGTTGCCGCTTCCATTTCTGTTTGGTTCTCTCTTTGCCTGTCTTATGGCGGCACTTTTGCGGCTTCCGTTCAAGGGAGTCGGTCTTCTTTCGAAGACCGCCCGAACTGTTCTCGGTGTTGCTGCGGGAGCCTCGATAACACCCGACGTGGTTCATGCCTTGCCGCACATGGCTTTCACTATCGCGCTCATTCCACTTTTTATCGGTCTCATCGCTGTTGTCGGTTTGCCCTTCTTTCTCCATTTTGGCTACGACCGGGTGACAGCTTGGTATGCCGCCATGCCTGGTGGATTACAGGACATGGTCATTTTTGGGCAGGAAGCGGGTGGCGATGCCCGTGCCTTGTCACTTATTCATGCGACGCGCGTCCTCGTTATCATCACCTTGGCTCCAGTCATCGCGACCCACTTCTATGGAGTCGGTTTTGACCATCCCATCGGTGCATCGACGAGGGATCTCCCGGCGGTTGAGCTCGTCCTTATGATTGTTGCAGCGCTGGGAGGATGGTTTCTAGCCGTTCGCCTGAAATTGTTTGGGGCGGCCATTCTCGGGCCGATGATTTTGGCGGCCTGTTTCACCCAACTTGATCTGCTACATGCCAGACCCCCGCGTGAAGCCATCTTGGCAGCTCAGCTTCTTATTGGCCTCAGCATCGGTGCCCACTATATCGGAGTCACTTTGCGAGAACTTGGCCGTTTCGTCTTGTCCGCAGTTTTGTTCGTCCTGATCCTCGCCGCCATGTCGGCGTTGTTCACCGAAGTGATCAGCCTGCTCGAGTTTGCTCCGCCGCTGGATGCGTTTCTTGCCTTCTCGCCCGGAGGTCAGGCAGAAATGGCCCTATTGGCGATGCTCTTGGGAGCTGATATGGGGTTTGTTGTGGTGCATCACGTCTTTCGAGTGATCATCGTCATCACCGGAGCACCAATCGCTGCTCGTTTGCTGCGAAAGCTGGCGAAATATGAGGAGTTGAACCGACGTTCTTAGACTTCCCGAGTTGTTCTCCCTGAACGAAGTCAAGGCTTGACGCGACCCAGAGCGCGCTGGCTCTATATTGCCGGAGGCTGCTTTGTTGTGCCATTCGCCTTGGCAACATGGGATGCCCTATTGGGCAAATTCAAGCAAGGTTTCGAGAAGATTCTCTAAACTCTCAGATATCGAACTCCTTTACTTCATTCTGAGTCACTCTGCTTTTCCTGTCCGTGGGGAACCCGCTTCGCGTTTGAAAAGCTCGGTACTCTACTGAGTGACAAGATCGAATGCAGTCGGGAGGGGCTGGAGTTCTCCCGACTGCGCTGCTTAACCGTCAAAACAAGGGAGGTTGAATCGTTAAGCAGCGGATCGGGCTTGTCTCCAATGCAGGAGACGCGAAATCCTGTTCTGAAGCTCTGCGTCATCAGCCCAGTTCAATTGCTGGAAAGGTTTTCTGGCTTCTCCACAAGGTACACCCATCTGAGAGACCACATATTTAGTGCCATTGATGATGCTGGGATAAACGGCCTCAATCAGTTCGTTGGCCATGCCTTGCAGTTCCAGTGCTTCTGGCATTTTTCCGAGTTGAAAGAGTTCAGCAATTGCAACAATCAAGTCTCCCATGAAATTGAAAGTCGTTCCGATGCAGCCGTCAGCACCCATCGACAGACCTGCTAGTGTCATTTCATCGAAGCCATTGTAAATTATCTTCTCAGGGAATGCTCTCTTGATACGATCAAGAGTGTATAGGTCAGATGAGGTGAATTTTACCCCCTCTATATTCTTGTGCTCGAGCAGTTTGCAACATGCTTCGAAGCTGAGGCCAAGATTTCTCGCTGGAAAGTTATAGACGATTAGAGGAACTGATGTATTCTGTGCAAGCGTGAAATAGTGTTGCATCACTTCAGATTCCGAAAAACCATAGTAAAAAGGTGATATCGCGGAAATTGCATCGTAGCCGCAATCATTGGAAACCTTTGACAATCGTAAAGATTCTTCTGTCGCGATCGTTCCTATATGAGCGATTTTCTTCAATCCTGCTCCGTGTTTAGCGACGAGTTGAAGTATTGTCTCACGCTCCGAACTATTTTGCATCGGACCTTCCCCGCTGCTGCCACCCACGTATACGCCGGACAGGCCTAGCTCACTTTGAAATTCAAGCAATTTGATCAAAGCGCGCTCGTTCACCATGCCATCCTCACCGTATGGTGTGACCAAGGCAGAGTAGATTTCCTTCGGATGCATTTTCTTTTCCTTTATGTTGACAAAGGTGGAGCCATAATCCAATATGGTAATACCAAAAAATATTATGGCTTTACAGTAATTTTTTATCGTGTTACCAAACATGAGAAGGAGAAGCAAGCGTGATTGCGAACAGCAAAACAAAAACCGCAGGGGAGAGGATCGCATCTCAACTTGTCGATGAGGTCAAGGAAGGCGTCTTGGTGGAAGGTGATCGCCTTCCATCGGAGCGCTCACTTGCAGAAAAATTCGGAGTTTCAAGACCCACGATCCATCACGCGATACAAATTATGGCACGCAACGGATATCTCGAGACGAGCGGTAAGCGCCGACCAAGAGTTGTTTTGCCAAAGGTGCATTCTCTGCCCGGATTTCAGGCTGAAACCGTGGCCGTTCTTCTGACGCAGGAAGAAGGACATGCCAGTTTAGAGCAGTTGCGACAGATCATTGAAACAGGAGCTGTAAGAGTTGTCGCGCGAGCTTCTGCGGTAAACCATGTCGGTCGATTGATGGCACAACTTCGTCCTTTGGAAGAGGCCGGGGCACCGGAGGAATTTCTTTTGGCGGACCAGGCATTTCACCGAACCCTAATTGGTTGCCTTGAAAATCCAATCGTTTCAAACCTTTACGAAAGCTTTATCGGAGAGATTTTTAAACTCCGAATTGGGCGCGCATCGGATCGAGATCACTGGGATGCTGTGCGGCGCGAACACCGAGAGATCGTCGATGCAATCCGAATGAGTGACCCAGTGAAGGCAGCTTCAATACTCGAAGAGCATTTGATGGATGCTTATGCATTGAGTTTTTAATCAACCGGCACACCCATAGAAACCTGCCGGTTGCAGCATGAAGGAGGAAAGTAATGCTAAAGATCGTATCCGCCATAGTTTGTGCGGTTTTGCTTCCCGTTACAGCGGCTCAAGCGGAAACTCTTTCACTTGGGATGCAGGAATCTCCCGGACACAATCTTTACAAGGGTGCCGTAGCAGCGAATGAAAAGCTCAAAGAGCTTTCTGGTGGAACAATGGACATCAACATCTTCCCAAGCTCTCAGCTTGGAGAATTCAGAGCGATGGCCGGACAGGTGCAATTCGGTGAACTGGACATATTCGTTCACGGCTACACCGATCTGAACTACATGATGCCGAATCTCACTCTCTTGGGTGCGCCTTATGTGCTTCCGAGTTTTGAGGCATTTGAAAAGCTGATCGCCTCGAGTTATGGAGACGGTATCGAGGCTGATTATGTCGCAAACGACCTACACCCGATTGATAACTGGTATCTTGGCATGCGCCAGATGACGTCAAACAGGCCGATCAATTCCATAGAAGACATGAAGGGCCTGAAGTTGCGTGTCCCAAATGTGGACCAATTGATCGCGTTTGCCGAGGCCGTTGGAGCTCAGCCATCCCCTGTCGCTTTTCAGGAAGTCTATCTTGCATTGCAGACCAATCAGGTCGACGCGGAAGAGAACCCTTTGCCAACCATCGAGAACATGAAATTCTATGAGGTTCAAGACTATATCGCGATGACTTCGCACTTCATGGCCGCAATGACCGTGACGATGAGCGAGGCAACTTGGCAGAAGCTTTCGGATCAACAGCGCGACTGGGTGACAGAGGCACTCAAGTACGGAGGTTCCGTGTCTGATGAACTGACGTTTGAAGGAGAAAGAAACCTGCTTAGCTTCTTCAAGGAAAAAGGGCTGACGGTCACATATCCCGAGTTGGAACCGTTTCGTGAAGCGATGCAGCCATTCTACGCAAAAATGAATGAAAAATTTGGCGAAGGTTCCATCGAAAAACTTCTAGAGTTTGCAAATTGAAATGAAGAAAAAAGCCACGGGGCGAATGGGAAACCATTCGATCGAGGGAAGTATCTCTGCGATTTTGATGATGCTTCTTCTTGTGACTGTTGCTGTCCAGGTCATCGGCCGTAGTGCCGGTGGCTTTGGGCCGGTTTGGACGGAAGAGTTGTCGCGATGGTTATGGATATGGATGTCCTTTGTGGGGCTTGCTGAAGTTGAAAGACAGCGGGGGAACTTACGAATGGATGCTTTCCAGGCCCTGTTTCCTGCTTCTGTTAGTCGTGGGATCAATTTGCTGATCGACATAGCTTTCTGTCTTGTTCTCGTCCATCTGATTCAAATCGGTATTTCAATGGTTGTGAGAACAGCAAACTACTCATCAGTCGCCTTACCAATTCCTACCGCATGGCTCTACGCAGCATTTCCGGTTGGGGGAGCATTGACCTTTGTTCGCGTTGTCATGCGCGTCATTGGCGAGTTTGCGGAATTGCGCTCTTCTTTTGCGCGCAACAGTGCGGGAGATGAAAAATGACACTGGCAATCATTGCCTTTTCCATGTTGTTCATGATCGGCCTCGGTGTGCCGATTGCGCTGTCCATGCTGTTCACGAGTATGGGATATTTCTATATCAATGGTAGCGGTTTGACCTTTGCAACTCAGAGGTTGGTTGATAGCTTAAATAGTTTTCCGCTACTGGCAATTCCTCTTTTTATTCTTGCCGCGAGTCTGTTGAACAATGGAGGTATTACGGCCCACATTTTCGGGTTTGCTACACGCCTGGTCGGACACATCCGAGGTGGGTTGGGACACGTAAACGTACTTGCCAGTGTCTTCTTCTCAGGTATGTCAGGATCGGCTGTTGCCGACACTGCAGGGTTGGGAAAAATGGAAATCGAAGCGATGCGGAAAGCTGGTTATGATGCTGAATTTTCGGGTGCCGTGACCGCGGCTTCTTCGATGATCGGCCCCATCATTCCACCCAGCATCACAATGGTGCTCTATGGCGTCAGTGCGAATGTGTCTATCGGCGCTCTCTTCCTCGCAGGAGTCATTCCTGGACTTTTTTGCGCGGTTGCTCTCATGGCCATGGTGTATTTCTATTCTGTCCGCAGGAATTACCCTGCAGAGAAGCGTGCGAACTGCAAAGAGGTCTGGGAAAGTTTCAGAAAGGCCTTCTGGGCACTGCTGACACCGATGATCATTATCTTCGGTATTATGGGAGGGTATTTTTCTCCCACCGAAGCGGCTGCAGCGACCGTGGTCTATGCTCTTCTGATCGATCTGTTCATCTACCGGACCTTGACAATCAGAAGGCTCTGGGGATCACTTTATGAAGCCGCCTCGCTATCGGCGAGCATCGCATTCATTGTTGCCAATGTCGGGATGCTTGGAATTATTCTGGCAAAAGAGCAGGCACCGCAGCAACTTACTCAACTATTTCTGGCGTTGGTCGATAGCCCGATCATGTTTCTGCTGATCGTCAACCTCTTGATCTTCGTTCTGGGGGCTTTCATTGAATCTATGGCAATCCTTCTGATTGTCGTTCCGATTCTAGTGCCTTCAGCGCTATCCTTTGGCATTGATCCAATCCACTTTGGGGTGGTTGTTGTTTTGAATATCATGATCAGTACGCTAACCCCTCCCATGGGCATGGCTCTTTTCGTGGTTGCAAAGGTTGGCAACATTCCGTTCCAGAAGCTGGCACTGGCGATTCTGCCCTGGCTGATACCTCCGGTATTCGTGTTGGTATTGGTGACACTGATCCCAGAGATCTCGATGTTTCTTCCCAACTTGTTGCGATAGTACTCACGTTTTCTCTGCGCCCCGTAATCCATGAAAGGTTTTTGGGGGGTGGAGTATTGCTAGTGCCTTTGTGAAGCGGGAGATCATTCCGACAGAGATGTGGTCTCTTCTCATACCAACGGCATTTAATTCTGACCTTCTTGAGCCCATTTTCTCATACCTATTGAATGGATGATGGTTGGGTTGGCGGAGAGGCTCTTCCATGCTTGGCAACCAGCATCAAGAATGGCGGCATAGTCTTCGAAGACCCGATTGGACAGGAAGGTACCGCGCAGATACTGCCAAATATTCTCAACTGGGTTCAGTTCCGGTGATTTGGAAGGCAACAGGAGGATGGTGATATTCTTGGGCACGTTGAGTCTGCTTGTCGTATGCCATCCGGCACGATCCATCAGCACCACGGCATGAGCGCCGCGCGCCACTGTCCTTGAGACTTCTTCGAGGTGCATTTGCATGGCCTGTGTATTTGCAAAAGGCATCATCAATCCCGCGCCAACGCCACGCGCTGGACATATTGCACCGAACAGATAGGCATTTTTATATCGCTGATCGGCTGGCAGACGTGGTCTGGTTCCCTTTTTTGCCCATAGTCGGGCCAGTCCATTCTTCTGACCAAGCCTAGCCTCATCTTGCCACCAAATCTCGATGGGCTTGTTCTTTGGCAAATGGCCTACATGCGCTGCCAACGTTGCGGAGAAGTTTTTTTGAAAGCATCAATGACTTCAGGCTTTTGTTCTGGATGTTGAGGTCGACCAGATATGCGCACATACCCCATGCGGCGCAAAAGATCCCGTACTCCACGTTCCTTGTAGGAGACCCCAAACCGCTCTTGGATCACACGCACCAGATCCTGGCTACGCCAGACAGAGACGCCGTCCTTCTCAGGATCAGGACCGGTTTCAACGATAGCAACAAACTCTTCGAGCTGTTCTGGGCTCAAGCGCATGGGAGCGCCGGTTGCTTTGATGTCGACAAGACCATCGGTGCCTTGCTCATTGAAGCGAAGAACCCAATCTCGCAAAGTCTGGCGGTCCATACCGCCGACTTTGGCGGCATCAGCACGGTTCATGCCGTCATAGACAGCCGCAATGGCCAGTAGGCGGCGGCTCTGTTTGGCATTGCGGCATCCTTTGGCAAGACGGCGCAAACTATCGGCGTCAAAAGCATCGCTAAGAATCAAAGCGGCAGACATGGCAAAATCTCCTTTGCCATGTTGAATCACGCCAGTGCTAAAAATGGAATCCCTAAAGAGTCAGAACTTCACGCCCTTGGTATCAGTCGTCAGAAAAAAATTAATGCAAACACCGAATGATGGCCCACCGACTGGCGGAGCTCATCTAGGGACTGTTCTGCGGCCCCTTTTCGCTGCAACTTCTATTGGGGCTTCACATCCTTTTGAGCCTGAAACAATCCTGCGTTATGCGTTAGTCGAGCTGTTTCCTACATTTCTACAGTCAATCGCGGTGCCGGCGATTTTTCCTCTGTTGAGGGCAGGGTAGAGCGCGCCCTCATCGGAACGGGACCTCTGCCTCTGATCTGCTCAACGTGCTAATGGCAGGGTCATTTCAAATGTTCGGGCACGGGAAGTACGATAAGCTTGTGCAAGGCCAGTTTGTCCTCAACGGTCATGTCATCGCCATAGAGTTCGCGATCGCGGATGGCCTTGACGCTGTGGCCCATCAGTTCGCCACGGTCGTCATTGGGCAGTTGAACCTTCTTGAGGCGAGATTCAAACGAGTGCCTTGTGCCGCCAACTGTGTGCTTCTCTGAAGGCAGTAGGCCTTTTTCCCTGAGAGCCTTGTTTATCGTGTTGGAATAGTTGCTGTTGCCACGATACTTTGGAAATCCTCCAGGGTGCCGTTTTGCTGCTGCCAGAGCGACACCGACGAGGGGTACCATCCTTTGAGAGGCTGTATTCTTAACCTCGCGACTGTGAATCGGCGTGCAAAATTGACCCACTTAGGTGGGTTATGAGCGAGTAAAATTGACCCACCTGTATCCGTTAGTCTCTGCAGGCCAAGTGCGGAGGAAAGAGCAGGTGATATTGATGGAAAGTGTTTTGAAGATCCGTCGTTGGGTGCTGGTTGATGGCCGAAGCATCCGATCTGTCGCGCGTCAGACAGGTTTGTTGCGCAACACAATCAAGAAGTATCTTAAGGATGACAGCCCGCCGAGCTACCATCGCCAGGCCCCGCCAACTCGGCACAAGCTATGCAATGGGTTTGATGCTCGTCTCCAGACGCTTTTTGAACAGGACCAGAAGCGCCCTCGCCGGGAGCGCCGAACGGCCCAAAAGCTCTATGAACAGCTGGTGTCCGAAGGATATACCGGCTCGTATTCGCCTGTTCAGCGCTTTATCCGCGATCTGAAGCGGGCCGGTACCGGTTCTGGTGAGGCTTTTATCCCGCTCTATTTTCCGGCAGGTGATGCGCTGCAGTTTGATTGGAGCGAAGAACGGGTTGTCCTTGGCGGCGTCGAGCAGAAGATCAAGCTCGCCCATTTCCGCATGTGCTACAGCCGCAAACCCTTTGTGGTTGCCTATCACGGCGAAGCTCAGGAGATGGTTCTGGATGCCTTTGTGCAGGCACTGTCTTTCTTCGGCGGTGTTCCTCGCCGGGTTATTATAGACAATCCCAAAACAATGGTGACTTATGTCTCTCGTTCAAAGGATCGGATATTCCATCCCCGTTTCCTGGCGCTGATGAACCATTATGTGATGGAGCCGGTTGCCTGCACTCCAGCCTCTGGCTGGGAGAAGGGACAGGTTGAGAACCAGGTCCAGTTCTTGCGGGGGCGGCTGTTTGTTCCCAAACCTGCCTTTGATGACCTCGATGCGCTGAACGACTGGTTGTTTCTGCGGTGTGAAGATTTGGCAGGTCGCCCCCATCCAGAGCGTCAGGACTGCACGATTGCCCAGATGTTCGAAGATGATCGCGCCAAGCTACGCCCACTGGGGCGGGCATTTGACGGATACGTGGAAAAGACCGTCCGCGTCCGCTCCACCTGTCTGGTTCAATATGACAGCAATCGCTATAGCGTGCCGTCGCAGTTCGCAGGGCAGCATGTCTCGCTGCGTGCCTATGCCAACCGGATCGTGGTCGTATCTGGCCAGGATATCATTGCCGAACACAAGCGCCACTTCACCCGGAATATCAGCTATTTTGAACCTTGGCACTATGTTCCTCTTCTGGATCGCAAGCCCGGTGCCCTGCGCAATGGGGCTCCCTTTGTAGGCTGGCAACTCCCCCAGGCTATGCATCGGATCAGAGAGCATTATACCAACGAGCATAATTCATCATCGATTTGCCCATTTTCTCAACCCGATTGACATGATGATCCAAGGTTGGTCGACAAGTTTGTTCCAAGCTTTGCAGCATATCGCGAGGATTTCCTCGTAGGATGAGAAGATCCGGTTGGAAAGCCAGTTTTCCCGCATGAACTGCCATATATTCTCGACCGGGTTCAATTCAGGAGACCTTGGTGGTAGCGGGAGCAATGTGATGTTGTCCGGCACGTCAAGATTTTGCGTTGTGTGCCAGCCGGCCTGATCGAGAATGAGGATTGCGTGGGCTCCATCAGCGACTTGGCCGGAGATTTCTTCCAAATGCCACTGCATGGCTTGGATGTTGCAAAAGGGCAGAACCAATCCAGCCCCTACACCGCGGGCCGGGCAGATAGCCCCGAAGATATAGACTGACTTTGTCCTTTGATCTTTCGGTGCAACAGGGCGGGTTCCACGCTTTGCCCAACGACGTGTGATCTTGGTTTTCTGTCCGTCACGCGCCTCGTCCTGCCACCACACTTCTATCGGAGTTCCTTTCGGGAGCTTTTTGCAGACTTCTGCCAACTCGGCTGGGAAGTTTTTTTAAACTCATCCATCGCGAATTGATTCTGCCCTCTATGGCGGGGGCGAGCCGAAAGCTTGGCAAAACCAAGGGCACGTAGTTCACGACCAACAGAGGATTCTTCCAGGGAGATGCCATATTCCTCATAGATCCAGCGAGCCAGATCCTTGCGCCGCCAGCGCACAACACCATGAATGGCCGGGATTGGGCCCTGCTCGACGATCTGTGCGAGAGCCTTGCGCTGTTCATCATTCAGTTTGCTGGGTGCTCCAGAACGTGCCTTGTCGATCAGGCCCGTTGGGCCTTCGGTATTAAAGCGAAGCACCCAGTCCCTGACGATTTGCAAAGTCACGTCACCAATTCGGGCCGCATCGCTCCTTTTGCCACCATCGTAAATCTCGGCCAAAGCCAATAGCCGGCGGCTCTGGTTGGCATGCTTGCTGGCTTTGGCCAGATGTCGCAAAGATTGTCCGTCGTAATCATCCCGAAGTGATACAGCTTTGCCCATTCTACGCCCTCCAAGTCAATGAAAGCCATTGATTCAGAAAACGATCAAAAAGGGAACCCCTAATTTGAGTCTGCACTTCTGCTTGTTGGTATTATATGGCCGGGAAAGGCGGGGATCGGGAATTTGTCGACCTGCTTTTGCTGGCTCAGGATCACGGCATTGAAGCTGTCGAGATGGCTTGCGAGCTGGCGGTGGAACAAAACACCCTGCGCCTTCCTGCCATCATCAACCTGATCAACCAACTGGTAGAGCCGGTTATAACGCCTCTGAGTGAGGCCTACGCCTATCCGCAACTGACCTTACCGCCCAAAGCGGACTGCAAACGCTATGAGGCGTTGTGCTCGACTGAGGAGGTTGCCGCATGAATGCTCTGATCGACCAACTGACCGCACTGAGGCTGCATGGTATGGCAGCTTGCGCCCATGATTTGCTGTCCGCGCGCAAGCCACCAAGTCTGACCACAGCGATAAAGCAACTGATCGACGCCGAGACTGTAGAACGCCGCGTGCGATCGATCCAGTATCAAATGAGGATCGCGAAGTTCCCCCACCACAAGGACTTCGCCACCTTCGATTACAGCGCTGCCGCCGTTGTCCAGACCCAGATAGAGACCTTCTGCACGGGACAGTTTACCGAAGAAGCTCATAATCTGATTTTGGTCGGCGGAACCGGGACGGGCAAGACACATATTGCCATCGCGTTGGGAACGACCTTGATCAACAATGGCAAGAAGGCGCGCTTCTATAACGCCGTCGATCTGATCAACGCCCTCATCAAGGAACAGGCCGATGGCAATACCGGCAAGCTCATCCGGCAACTGACGGCTCTGGACTGCGTCATCATCGATGAACTGGGGTATATTCCATTCCCCAAATCCGGCGGGGCGCTTCTGTTCCACCTGATCAGCAAGCTCTACGAGAGGACAAGCGTCATCATCACGACAAATCTGGAGTTCGGGGAATGGGTCTCGGTCTTTGGCGACGCAAAAATGACAATCGCGCTGTTGGATCGCGTCACCCATCACTGCGCAATCGTTGAGACCGGCAACAAGTCTTATCGGTTTGCCCAAAGCAGAAGACAAAATCACAAAACCAAGCCCCCGGCTTGACCACAGCCCCGCTTCGCTTCGTTTGGCTAGTGGGGCCACTGCACTACGCGGGGCTATGGACAAGCCTTAGCAACAACGCGGCCTGAAAAGGCCGCGTTAAACAGCAATACGGTGGGTCAATTTTAAATGCTGAAGGCGGGTCAGTTTTGAATGATCATTGACAGGGCAATATCAGTGTCATGCGTCTCCGCTCGATCAGATGCCTTGTGATTGTCGTGAAATGCTGTGATTGAAGGTTCCTTGCGGTTATTCGCGTGGCAAGGCCGATCCTGTCCTCATGCCAATCCAGAGCCATCCATTGCGACGATACGAACCTCTCGGTATCGAATTCATTTTGACCATGCGGAGCTATGGAAGCGCACATTCCAAGATCTTGTTGACACGCCGACTGCATACATCACGATTCTCGCGGAAAATATCGAAACATTGATCACACAATGCGGCTTCAGCTCAATTGATGTGTTTTCGTTCGGTACTCCGGATTGCGTTCTTTGTTCCCGTCAACACTGCCAGTGCGACCATCACAGGCGTGACGCAATCATTTTTCTTTCTCATCTTGCTGTTGACCAGGTGATGCTACTCGGCTTCGTGCGAATACATTACAGACGGTTTCTCCGATGAACTGCGGGAATTGGCCGATGTTGTCAGGGATGAGCATCACATCGCAGCTGAGGCGGTATTCGTGACCACGCATGTCAACGCTGGTTCGATTTGAGATATGCGTGTTCATGGTGGCGTTCTGTGTCGACAGTGACAGTTGTGATGGCCAATCCTGAAATTTTGAAGGCATCACACCTCCGAGGATCAACGTGCGTTTTAAGTTGCGCAGTCTGTGACAGATTACTGCTCAGCTGTGGCGCGAGTGTTTTTGCTGCTTCTGGACGGCAGAGATGATTACATAGTTTTCAAACTTCAATACTCATATAAAGAATTCTTTATATGTTTTGAAAATACTTAAAAAGCAAAACTTGGAGACGATCAGTCCATTGATATGCTTCGGGCTGATGTCTTTTCGTTGCAGGTTTCGTTCTCACAACACAAGCTTGTTCAATCACACCAGACCTCACAAAGCCAGCAGTGTTATGGTCTTTCACCATTATTACTTTCCACTCGATACTATTGGTTCCCGAAACCGGCACAATATGGGTAAGAAAGCAGGGGGCTACGCTTCATGAAAGGGCAGATTCTCTCTGAACACGAGTTGCAACGGTGGCGGAGCCTGATCTTCTCGGAGGCCATTGGTAAGTGAGACAAGCCGCTTTACCGCCTCACGCGCCTGAGCACCGGTGTCCTGATCAATAACAGCATCCAGTGTGCGGTCCACCAACATGGTGCGGGTGGCGTCTGTGAGATCATGGGCGACAAAGACCACCTCGTTTGAAAGTCCGAGTTCGTAAAGAGCTCTCGCGATACCCTGATTGCCTGAGCCAATGCTGTAGATGGCCGAAACGGGTTCCGACGAAAGCAGTTTCATCGCTTTTGAATAGGCTTGATCGCGATCATCATTGACTTCCATGATGCTGGTGATCGACATGCCGGGATATTCTTCTTTCAAGATGGATCGGAAGCCCATTTCCCTTTCTTCATGTCCGCGATAGAGCAGTGACCCTGCGAATAGAGCGATGCGGTGGCTCGTGCCCCGTGGCAGGAATTTACCGATGATTTGGCCCGCAAGACGGCCTGCGGCCCGGTTCTCGATCCCAACATAGGCCGCTCTGGTGCCGGAATGGATGTCTGATATGAGAGTGCAGACATGGATGCCAGAGAGCGTGAGGATGTTGATTGCCTCGCAAACCTCCGGGTGATCGAGGGCCACCACGCCAACCGCATTGGTTTGACCCCTGAGTGAGAAAAGCTTCTGGCTCAGGCGAGCGGGATCGAAGCCGTCGATCTGATGAAACGTGAACTTGCAATCTTCACAGAGCTTGGACTCCTCGATCAGGCAGCGGCGCAAAGAGCGGATGAAGCTGTTGGTCCCGGCGGGGAGAACAAAATCGATCTGTCTGGTCTGCAATCCAAATTCCTGAATTGGGGCAAAGTAACCAAGCTGCATTGCCGCCTGCAGAACGATCTCGCGTGTTCGGGGATGGACGCCATGTCGATCGTTGAGGACCCGGTCGACAGTGGTTGCCGACACGCCCGCCTGTAGAGCAATCTGCGCAGCTGTCACCTTCAACTCATGTCTCCTCTTTGTTGATTCTGATGCGATGGCCGGTGGCGAGACTGTGGCTCAGGGCAGGTTTTCGCGGAAGAAGACCTGCAATCTCGGGGGGTATTCCAGCTCGCAGGAATTCTCAACCGAGGAGATGAGCAGCTTGACGACTTCGCGGGCTTCGGCCCTGAAGTCCTGATCGATAACCGCGTCCATGGTTCGATCGAGCAGCATTTCTCTAGAGGCGGTCGTCAGGTCGTGCCCGATGAATATGATGTTTCTGGCATGCTCGGATTCCCTGAGGGCCTGTGCGATGCCCTGATTGCCCGATCCGATGTTGTAGATAGCATCGGGAGGCGCTTCCTTCAGGAGCTTCTTGGCGAGGGTGTAGGCGGTTTCCCTGCGATCATTGAACTCGATCATTTCAGAAATCTGGATCGTCGGAAATTCATGGGACAGCACCGATCTGATGCCCATCATGCGTTCTTCATGGCCCCGATAGGACAGGGAGCCGACGAACAGCGCGAGTTTTGCAGTAGCATCTCGCGGCAGGAAGCGACCGATCAGATATCCCGCCAGACGTCCGGCTGACCGATTGTTGATGCCAACATAGCCGACCTTCGGGGCGCCGGGTATGTCTGAGACGAGCATGGCGACCTTGATACCAGCTTCAGTCAGTTTGCTTATCCCCTCGCGCACGGTCGGGTTGTCGATGGCGACAATCGCGACAGCATCGGTCTTGCCGATCAGTCCCGCGAACATTGCAGCGAGATTTTCGCTGTCGAACCAGTCGATCCAATGCACGCGGGCATCTATTTGGCTCCGGGATTCAGTTTCTTCCTGCAGTTGGGTCTGTAACTGCTGAATAAAGCTGTTGCCCCCAGCGGGAAGCAAGAAATCCAGCCGCAGATGCTGCGGTTCCTTGCCATCGGATGAGAAATATCCCAGCTTTCTGGCCACATGGAGCACGACCTCGCGCGTGTGCGGCTTGACGCCCTCACGATCATTCAGAACGCGGTCAACTGTTGCCACGGATACGTTGGCTTCGCGCGCTATGGCCCCCAGCGTGGTTTTCATCAGAAACACTCCACATGTCTTGTTGTATCCGGAAATGATGGTCCATCGTTAGGATACAATCAATTTCGTCAGGAAGGGTGTAAAAAATTCAAAATGATGAAAAATGACGAAAAATGATTTATCATAATGATTGCTTCTACACCTTCTTTGACGGATAGTTGTTGTGGGAGGACAAAACGGGATTGGGAGGAGAACCCGATCTTACGTTCGCTCGTAATTCTGAAATTCCGTTATATATCAGGAAATTATTAGTATCTCTGCTGATGCGGCATCGGGATTTTGCGATGTGATGAGGAATGGTGCGTCGTATGGGAGCCTTCATTTTGAGGGCTTCTTGAAGAGATCTAATCCAGTTGGCCTGTGGCGGTGTTTGAGGTCTTGCGGGGTGACTTCCGGTTCAAGGGTGTTCCGGAAGCGTTCGTAAATCTGGTCTCGTACTCGTGGCGATGAGAGAAACGTGCCCGAGTCGGCTTCGCACTGCGATCCTTGTTGGTCATTCCAAGGTTCAGAACCGATTGAAAGACAGCGCCAATGACGAACAACAACTCAAATGGAATCAAGCTGATAAAGTCCCTGTTTTCCGGGCGTGAAGCTTCGGTTGCGATCATTCTTTTGCTGGTCATGTGTTTCATGTCCTTTCAAAACGAATTCTTCCTGACCCAGCGCAACCTGTTGAATGTGGGACGTCAGGCTTCAGTGGTCGCGATCGTGGCTCTTGGTCAGGCTCTGGTGATCATCGCAAGAGGGATTGATCTGTCCGTGGGCTCGATCATCGGTGTTTCGGCAGTTGCCGGTGCCATGGCAGCGCAGGTGACCGGAAGCCAGATGGCCGGCATCATCGCAGCACCCATGTGTGGTCTTCTGTTCGGGGGCTTCAATGCGATCCTCTACACGCGGATCAACATCAACCCCTTCATTGCCACACTTGGCACTCTGTCAGTCGCCAGAGGCATCGCGTTGCTTGCCACAGGGGGAATTCCGGTCAGCATGAGTGGCTGGGCCTCCTGGCTTGGGTCTGGACGCATTTATGGTGTGCCGGTGTCGTTCATCGCTATGCTGCTGCTAGCCTGTGCCTTCTTCTTTCTTGCAACGCGCACCCGGATCGGCCGCAACATCTATGCAACGGGTGACAATCCCACAGCGGCCCGGCTCGCGGGGATCGATGTCGACCGGACACGTGTTTTCGTGTTCATGACCAGCGGCCTGCTGGCCGGTCTGGGTGGTCTCATTCTTGCGGGCAACCTCGCCTCGGCGAACCCCAATCTCGGTCGTGGCTATGAGTTGGATGTCATCGCTGCCGTCATTCTTGGCGGAACGGCCCTGTCCGGCGGGCGAGGATCCATTCCTGGTGTGATCCTTGGTGCACTGTTGATGGCCCTTCTTGGCAATTCCTTCGTTCTGCTGGGGATCTCGTCCCACTGGCAGGTCGTGACCAAGGGTCTTGTCATCATTCTAGCCGTCGGGATCGACGGAATCCGTCGCGGTCGAGAAGACTGACGACACCTCGTGCAATCCACTTTGTTTCTGGGAGGAATAATCATGTGGAGTCTTACCAAACGCAGCCTGATGGGTGCGGCAGCAGCCATGGCACTTGTGATGAGTTGTGGCAGTGTCTTTGCGGAACCGGCCCTGCCGGACGGCGGGAGTGTGAAAGCGCTACCCAATGATGGAAAACCCCTGCGCATCGCGTTTATGGGATTTCAGAACAATCCTTTCTGGATCCCGGTGGTCGAAGGTGCACATGCGGCAACCAAGTATCTCGCCGAATTCAACACTCAGGTCGACTATTCGGACCTCGGGGATGGCTTGACGACGGAGGCGGTCATCGCAGGCATCGAGAGTGCCATCGCCCAGCAATATGACGGCATTGTCGTTGTGCCGATCTTCGATGGAACGGAACGAGCCATCAATGAGGCGGTCGATTCGGGTATTCCGGTCATCAATATCATTGCAGAGGGGAGCGTCCCGTCCAAACGCCTGCTCTTCATCGGCCAGAACTCGACACAGGCTGGACAGCAGTTGGGCGAATTCATTGCCAAGCGTATGAACGGTGAAGGCAAACTCGGCGTGATCACTGGCTACTTCGGGGCGGTCCAGCACACCCAACGCATGAATGGCGCCATCGACTATCTCAAGGAAGAGTTCCCCGACGTGCAGATTCTCGGCCCCTATGAAAATCAGGACAGGGCGGAAGTTGCCTATTCGCAGGTTCAGGACATGTACACCGCCAATCCTGATCTGAAGATGGTCTATGTCACCGCAGGCGGTCCATACGGTGCAGCACGTGCGGTCAAGGATCTTGGCAAGACCGGGGAAATCGGTGTCGTCGGCTTCGACCATACGCCGGACAATGTCGCCTATGTTAAAAGTGGTGAAATGGTCGGCTTGATCGATCAGGCCCCTTTCCAGCAGGCCTTTGACGCGACGGTCATGATGCACAATTACCTGATCTCCGGGAAGAAACCCAATCAGGATGTGATGTTCCTCAAGGGCAATCTGATGACCCCGGAAAATCTCGACAAGTAGTCAGCCCTGCCAGCACCGGCCGTCGTGTCGGGGCTGGCTTCCCTCTTGTCCAAGACTTGCGATGGGAGGGGTGTGTTCGGAAATGAAATGTACGCGCGTGCGGTTGAGCCGTCAGGCGGCAATGGATCTGGAGCCTTTATTGTCATGATCCCCCCAAGATTAAGACTTGAGAATGTCACGAAATCTTTCGGCCCTGTCGAAGTGCTTCATGGCGTCAATCTATCCATCGCGCCTGGAGAGGTGGTTGGTTTGCTCGGCGAGAATGGAGCGGGCAAGAGCACACTGATGAATGTTGTCAGTGGCAGATTGTCGGCGGACACCGGAGAAATCGAACTGGATGGCGCTGTCCTCAAGCTTGCTTCGATCAAGGAGGGTATGGGCCTCGGGATCCGCTTCGTTCATCAGGAGCTGTCGACGATTGGCTCTCTTAGCGTGGCTGAAAACATCTTTCTTGGTGACTATCTGGCAGGCAAATCTGGTGTCATCCGGCACTCGCTTCTGGTCGAGAAAGCCAGGAAGGTGCTTGCGTCAGTTGGCCTTGAAGATCTCGATCCGTCCGCGTCGGTCGATACCCTGAGTCCGGGCCAGCAGCAGCTGATCGAAATCGCCAAGGCCATCGTGGTCAAACCGAGTCTTCTGATCCTTGATGAGCCGACCTCTTCGCTGACTTCCTTTGAGGCGGACAAGTTGTTCAGGCTTGTCAGGGATCTGACGGGCGAGGGCGTCTCGGTCGTTTTCATCACCCACAAACTTGATGAGGCAATCAGCAACTGCGATCGCATTGTTGTCCTCAGGGATGGGAAGCTGGTCAGCAGCGAGCTTGCCTCCGAGACCAGCAAGCAGAAGCTGATCGTGCACATGATCGGCAAGAGCTCTGAATTCAACTGGCGCGGAAGCGCGGCCCGAGTGGGAGAAACGCGTGTGTCCATTCGCAACCTTCAGGATGAAACCGTACTGTCTCCGATCGATCTGGATATCGATGCGGGGGAGGTTGTGGCCCTGTTCGGTCTGGTCGGTGCAGGTCGGACCGAGTTCATGGAAACGCTCTTCGGGTTTCGCAAGGCCAAGAACGGCACACTCAAAATCGACAATGAAACCTGTCCCTTGGGGCATGTGCCGACCGCGGTTCGGTACGGCCTTGCGATGGTGCCGGAAGGGCGGAAGGTTCGTGGCATTCTGCCCAGCCACAGCGTTGAGCGCAACATCTCCATTTCCAACCTCTCGGCACTTACGCGTCTTGGCGTGGTGCGGCAGGGGGAGGAGCGGCGCGGCGCCGATTTCCTGAGCAAGAGCCTGCACATCCGTATGGAAGACGGGCGTCAGGAAATCACCAGCCTTTCGGGTGGCAATCAGCAGAAGGCGGTCTTTGCCCGTGCGGTGATGATCAAACCAAGACTGTTGCTGCTTGATGAGCCAAGCCATGGCGTCGATGTCGGTGCCAAGGCCGAGATCTATCAGATCATCAGTGATCTTGCGCGCGAAGGCATGTCGGTTCTGGTTGCGTCCTCGGAATTGCCTGAAGTGTTTGCGCTGGCAGACCGGTGTGTCGTTTTCTCCTGCGGTGAACTCGTTGGCAGCCTTGCACGGGACGAAATGACGGAAGAAAAAATTCTCCAGCTGGCCTTTTCGCGTCATTAGCGCAGAGGGTTCTGCTGTCACACGGGGGACTGAGGTCCATGGGTGGTGAACTGGCCATGTTTCGAAAAGCACCGACACAAACGAGAATTATCAGTTCTCACTATGCCGTTCACGAAGGCTGGCAAGGGCTCTTTGCCTACCAGTTCCTCAGAGCTGGTCACATTTGCACCGGCCCTGATTTCAAGGTGGAACGGGCAGGGGTTCCAGGTCACGAATTTCTGTTCTGTCTAATAGGCCGGGGCACGGTCACCGTCGATGGGCGCAAACATGTGGTGGGGCCAAAGGAACTGGTCTGGTTGCCGGTTTATGAACGCCATGCACATCTTCCCGACAGAGAGGACCCTTGGGAGTTGCTCTGGCTTCGGGTCGATAGCGCCAATCTGGCTCGCCTTGCTGCGATTCTATCCGTTCATGAAGATCCCGTGTTTCACTTCGACAATCCGCGACGCATCCAGCAAGTGTTTGAGGGCATCCTGTCCCAGCTCGAAGTTGCCTCTCTTGCGGCTCAGGCATCCTGTGATCGGCACATCTCCGGGTTGGTCGAATATTTGCTCGAGGCCAGAGGCAGTCGTCTGATCCAGCCCGAGGCCGCCAATCACAAGGGCTTCGGCCATCTGATGACCCAGATCCATATCCACTACAATGATCACTGGGACATCGACAAGCTGGCAAAGGCCTGCCGGGTGAGCAAATCACATTTGTTCAGGCTGTTTCGCAAGGCGTTTGACAAGACACCTCTCAACTGGTTGCGGGACTATCGCATTGCCCAGGCAAAGCGCTTCCTAGTGGAAACCGACGACTCGATTTCGATGATCGCAATGAAGGTCGGATATGACGATCCCTTCTATTTCTCACGAGACTTCAAGAAGCAGACGGGGCTCGCGCCACGGGCCTTTCGCCTCAAGGTGAATAGTTGCGACGGCTTTTAGGTTGGGTAGCCTTTGGTATAAATATTTATGTAATTTTTACAGAGATTTAGATGTGGTTTCGCACGTTCAAAGACGATGAGAATATTGTCCAGTTTTTTGAGAAACACAGCCATCCAGTCTCGATTTCACCATTGCTATGATGGGGGCAAGATTGAATTTCTGCACATGGAAGGTGAAACCAAGATGATCGACTTCAATGATCCCAAACAGGTCGCCAAGGCCATTCAATATACCAACGTTAATCCCGATCTGACCCGTGAAGAACTCCTCGCCCACGTCAAAGTCTGTGCTGAATATGAATTTGATGCAGCGATGATCGCACCGTGTTTCGTGTCACTGGCACGCGAAGCGCTCAAGGGAACCGGGGTCAAGGTCGCGTCGACCGTGAATTTTCCCATGGCCAACGATACACTCGAAATGAAGCTCGCCGTTGTGCGCATGCTCGCCAAGGAAGGTGCGGACGAGTTCGATTTTCCACCCAACCCGGGACTTCTGCTGGGCGGTGACGAAGACGGATATGCTCGCGAGCTGCAGGAAATGGCCCGCGTTGCCCATGAAGAGGGCATGAGAATCAAGGCCATGCTGGAGTTCGGATATATCACCACGCCGGATCTCAAGGCGAAGTCGGCACAATTGGCCTGCGAAGCCGGGATTGACTGGGTCAAACAGTCTTCGGGCTGGGGCAAGGGCGGTTGCGTGGCCACCACCGAAGACGTCGTGATCCTGAAGGACAACATCAAGGCACCGTGCCGCGTGAAGGTCTCCGGCAAGGTCAATACGCGCGAGAAGATGGAGATGCTCTTCAAGGCTGGAGCAGAGCTGGTCGGCACCAGTTCAGGTCCATCCATCGTTGCCGGTGAAGCTGGTGACGCCAACGCATACTAACAAGATTTGAGCTCAGGTGGTCCGGTCTCGGTGAGAGATCCGGACCCCGGGTTGGAGGATGAGATGTCGATCATAATTTTGGGAAGCTATCTCAGAGCATTGGTGATGACGACCGAGAGGATTCCGGTGGTTGGCGAAACCTTGCTCGGCAGAGACTTCCGCCAGACCTTTGGAGGCAAAGGCTCTGACATGGCGGTTCAGGCTGCTCGGCTCGGAGCGGATGTTAAATTTCTAGGCGTCATCGGGACGGACATGTTTGGCGACGAATTTGTCGAGCTGATGAAACAGGAAGGGATCGGCATCGAGGGGCTGCACCAAACTTCGAAGCTGGCAACAGGTGCCGGTTTCATCATCAAGGACGAAGCCGCCAAGAATGTCATTGTTATCGATATGGGGGCGAACAGCCTGTTTGGCAAAGACGATATCACGGCACATGAAGGTCTGATCGCCAGTGGCAAAATAGCCTTGGCGCAGCTTGAGGTGCCGATCGAGACAGCCCTGTTTGGCCTTCAGAAGGCAAAGGATGCCGGACTGACGACAATCCTGAACCCGGCTCCAGCTCAGGACTTGCGAGGGGTTGATCTTGGCTGTGTCGACATTCTGACGCCCAATGAAACGGAAGCGCGAGTTGCGCTTGGCCTCGATCCATCCGACCCGTTGTCGCACGAGGATGTTGCCCGACAACTGATGGAAACCGGTGTCGGTGCCGTGGTCATGACCCTTGGCGAAGATGGCGTTGCAGGTTTTACCAGCGAGGGCAGCTTCACGATCCCGCCCTACAAGGTTGAAGTGGTTGATAGCAATGGAGCCGGTGACTGCTTCAACGCCTCGCTTGCTGTCGGCCTGTCAGAAGGAATGGCGATGGAGGACGCCGCCACATTTGCTTCCAGGGTTGCGGCTCTGTGCTGCACGCGCTGGGAAACTGTTCCGTCCTATCACACCAGACAGGAAGTCGAAGCCATTCTCGCACAATAGCCAGCGATTTATGTACCCGGTCCTCGATAATCATGGGAGCCACAGATGCCGGGTGGAAGGAGAAAAAGATGATCCCCAACAAGATACTACATCCGGAATTGGCCAATGCGCTTGCAACGCTCGGGCACACCGACATTGTCATGGTGACCGATGCCGGTTTCCCTATCCCCAAGGACGCTCACCGGATTGATCTGGGCTTTTATGAAGGATTGCCGGATGTGCTAGACATTCTGAAGGTTCTGCGCAAGGAGATCTTCGTTGAAGAGGTGCATTTCGCAACGGATGTTCGCGACAGGCACCCGGACCTCTACGCGGAGCTGCAGTCGATCTATACCGGTGCAGGCGCCGTTTTCAAGGGCACGGACCATGAAACCCTTGTCAATGAGTATGCCAAAAAAGCCAAGGTTATCATTCGTTCGGGCTCGTTTAACCCGTGGGCAAACATTGCTCTGGTCGCGAGCACGGACCCATTTGCCTGGTTCACGCAAAAGAACATCAAGATCCTGCCAGAGTATGTCGAACGGCGCAAGATGATGGACGAGAAGGAGGTTCCCAACCTTTAGACCCCGCTGGCGCCCTGCGCCTGTCGCAGGGCGTTTTCGATCAAGTCATCAGAATCCCTCCGTGCAATCACCAATTGAGGTGCGAGGCGAGGATGCTGATGATGGAACGAAACGTAGTGCCATAGCCCGCGCTGATGTGAGGATGCCCCCTTCGCGCAAGGCATGGCGCTGACTACAACAGGAGGATTGAATGGGAGGATTTGAGGTGCATCCTGATCCTGAAGTCAGGGTACGGGAATACAAAATTGGGGCGATCGGGGCTGGCATGATCATGGCCGACTGCCATCTTGCCGCCTATGCGGAGGCAGGTTTTCCTGTGGTCGCAATCTCCTCGAGAACACGCGATCATGCACAGGCAGTCGCGGAACGGTGGCAGATCGAAACGGTCTGGGATACGCCGGAAGAGCTGATTTGCGATCCCAATGTCGAGATTGTCGACATCGCCTTTCCGCCTGATCAACAGCCGGATCTCATTCGCAAGGCACTCGCGGCACCGAATGTGAAGGCCATTCTGGCGCAAAAGCCGCTCGCCCTGTCGCTGGAGGAAGCAAAGAAGCTGCGTGACGAAGCGAAGGCGGCAGGCAAGCCTTTGAGTGTCAATCAGAACATGCGGTTTGATCAGTCGGTTCAGAGCCTCAAGCAGATTCTCGATGAAGGCATCATTGGGGATCCGGTTTTCGCGCAAATCGATATGCATGCCATTCCCCACTGGCAGCCATTCCTGCGCGACTATGATCGGCTGACCCTATCGAACATGAGCGTTCACCATCTGGATGCGCTGAGGTTTCTTTTTGGCGATCCCGTTGAAGTGACCAGCTTGGTGCGTTCCGATCCGCGCATTGAATTCGACCATACCGATGGCATCGTGGTGACCTCCCTGCGGTTCCCGTCCGGACTGTTGGCTCTCAGCCTTGAAGATGTCTGGTCGGGGCCCAGGGAAGAGGGCTATGTCGACGACCAGTTCATCAACTGGCGCGTTGAAGGCAGCCTTGGTGTTGCCAAGGGAACCATCGGCTGGCCGACCGGGGCACCCTCGACACTGAGCTATGCCAGCACCAGCCACACCAACGGGCAGTGGGTCACTCCGCAATGGGAAACCATGTGGTTCCCTCATGCATTCGTCGGAGTGATGGAGCAACTGCAATTCGCGCTCAAGTCCGGGACGGAGCCCGTTCTTAATGTGACGGACAATGTCAGAACGATGGCGCTTGTCGAGGCCGCCTACCAATCCATTGAAGAAAGCCGCAGCTTGCGGATCAATCTCGCACAGGATGAATGGAGGATATCATCATGATGCAAACCGGTATCTTTACGGGATATTTCCCCTATGAACTTAAGACAACCGCTGAGGTCATCCGAGCTCACAATTTCAACACGGTTCAGCTCGATCTGCATTTTAAGGACATTGATGTGAGCGATGGGCAGATGACGCCGGAGAAATGCCGCACCATTCGCGACACCTTCCGTGATCATCATCTGCCGGTGAGCTGTATTTCGGGCTACACCAACATTGTCCATCCGGACCTTGCGATCCGTGCCCAGCGTCTTGCCCGGCTCAAAGAACTGATCGCACATGCCCAGTATCTCGGCTCACCCTACGTGATTTCCGAAACCGGAACGTTCGACACCGAAAGTGACTGGGTTCACCATCCCAAAAACAAGACCGAAGAGGGCTGGGATGACTGTCGCGCCGTGATCGCTGAGTTGGCCCAGTTTGCCTATGACAACGGAGCGGTCTTCCTGTTGGAGACCTATGTCAACAATGTCGTCGGTTCGGTCGAGGAAACCCTGCGCATGTTTGCCGAAGTTGATCATCCGGGACTTGGCCTCCTGATGGATCCGACGAACTATTTCGAAGCGCACAACATGGACAAGATGGATCAAACGCTGAATTACGTCTTTGATGCCCTGTCCGACAAGATCAAGATCGGTCACGCCAAGGATGTGAAATTGTCCGGTGACGACAAGTCCGAGAAGCACTCGGATATTGGCGACGACACGGCTGCCGAGAGCCACACCTTCCGTGGTGTCGGGGAGATTGAGTTGCCTGCTCCGGGGCTTGGGTCTCTAAATTATGATCTCTACTTCCAGCGCCTTGTGAAGAAGCATCCCAACATTCCGATGATCATCGAGCATCTGGATGAGTTGGATGTTCCTAGGGCGAAGGCCTTCATCGATGGCAAAATGCGGCAAAACGGCTGCTGATTGCTCATAGCTGCTTCGGACTTGTTGCCATGAGGTCTGGAGCAACCCACTGGAGACGGCGAGTTCACACAAAATGGGGTGTCTTCACTCCAGTGCTCGCCGGTTCTGGCATTTCGCTTTGAAACGCGGAATCCGGTCTGAGCCATTGGGACATCGTCTCTCATCTGTTCTATGAGAGGAACGTTTCGATGAGATCGCGCCCAGTCTACCGAGCAATGCACTAATATTAAAACTGGACCATTTAAATGGGGCGGATCAGCCGGACCATTCCCTTTCTCGATTAGATGAAGAACCAGATGGCAATCATTATGGACTGAACGCACTATTTCGCGATGTTGTTCCTCTGTTCGGATCAGAAGCGGTTTGCCAGATGCATCGAGAATGTACCCGATGAGGTGGTCTTCAGATTTTCGAAGGCGGATGACACATGCATGACCATGTTGGAGCCGAATTGGCAAGATTTCTGGTTCACAAATAGATCGCCAAAGCCGCCAAATGAGAACCGTCTTTTCACGGAACAACGACGGGAGTGCCTTTTTTGCAAGGAAGCGCTTCCGGTTGTAGTGTTCTGGTAGTGGTGTTAAGGGGGCGGGGGTTATTCCAAATGTTTGGGCACGGGAAGTACGATAAGCTTGTGCAAGGCCAATTTGTCCTCAAGGGTCATGTCATCGCCATAGAGTTCGCGATCGCGGATGGCCTTGACGCTGTGGCCCATCAGTTCGCCACGGTCGTCATTGGGCAGTTGAACCTTCTTGAGGCGAGATTCAAACGAGTGCCTTGTGCCGCCAACTGTGTGCTTCTCGGAAGGCAGTAGGCCTCTTTCCCTGAGAGCCTTGTTTATCGTGTTGGAATAGTTGCTGTTGCCACGATACTTTGGAAATCCTTCAGGGTGCCGTTTGGCTGCTGCCATAGCGACACCGACGAGGGGTACCATCCTTTGAGAGGCTGTATTCTTAACCTCGCGGCATATGTCTCCTTCTTCCACCTTGATATGAAGGTGAGGGATCGGATGATCCAGTACAATCGAATGCGGGGGCAAATTTGAAATCTCACTCTGACGGCACCCTGTTTCGATGGAAATCAGCAGAATGTCGATCGCTTCGTCATTGATACCATCCAAAGCACCAGGAGCAAACCATTTCTCCGTCATCCAGTTTACCGGGATCTCGAGTTTCCGGTTGGGTTTCTCATAACGGTTCTTCTTGATGCCAATGCCCTGATAAAGCTTGGGCGGTTCAGTCATTCCGATGCTTTCGTAATAGGCGCTTAGCATCGAACGCATGAGGATAAAATCCTTGTTGGCAGTATCAGGCTTTGTTTTTCCCGAAGAGACTTTGTTCTGCCAGAACATCTTGTGTTTTTGGACAGCGGCGGCGGCGATTTCTGATACGAGGATGTCCTTGTTTCCGATTGATTTCATCAGATTTCGGACCGCCTTTTTCCTTGGGTTACGCCATTTGCGCAATTGGTCGTCATTCTTGTGCCTGTTGTCATGAGCGCAGAATTCTTCAACGTTGCCCACCAATTCTGATAACCGCAAACCTGGCTCTTCAACACCTCCGAGAAGAGCACGGGCAGCCCCAACATCATCTCCTTCCGCAAGTTTTTCGAAGCGAACCAGGGTCTCCTCCAGCGGAGCCAACAGCAATGACTCAGACGGCAGATAGCTGAGACCTCGTTTTTTGACGATATCTTGAGCAGCCCGGTAGGCATCGGCACTAGTCGGCTGGTCCTGAAGAAGCTTCAAAGCCTCAAGCTCGTCCAAGATTCCCTTCCTCATGGCTGGAGCCAATTCGGCGGCCTGGCGAGCGCTGTCTGTCTTCAATGTTCGATGGATCTCGGTCTTTCCGGCGATGCCGACATATTCCTTCCGGACCCGCATCCTGAAATGGAAAGTCCCTTTCCCGCGCTTGATCAAACCGCTCATGAATTGTACCCTTTTCACCGGTGTTGCAACGTCGTCCGGCCAACGACGGTTGCTACACTTTTTGCTACACATTCCGTTTGAATGCTCACAATGCAAGTAGGGCTAAACTTCTAGAAACAAAAAGAAAAATCAATATCGGCCAGATCCGCCAGAAGGACTGTCTCTTCGCCATACACCATTAATTTAATTGGGTAACTTCCCAATCTGGATTTACTATTGCCGATCTAGTGACAGTTTTCACGCGATAGAAAACGGTTTCCATGTTCGTATCCCTTCAAAGGTTTGGGATACACCCTAGATGACTGTCCGGTCTTCCGGGGCCAATTTAGAGATCGCGCTGACCGAGGTACTTCTAATTTTTTTTTGGGGGGGGGGGCTCGCTGGCTTGATATCGTCAAACCGCGCGCGCCATGTATATGCTCCAGCATATCGTTGAACCAATGCTATATGTGTGAGCATTTGCTATGCTGATCACATATAAATTCTGATATGCCAGAGCATATAATGGGGAGCTTTGATATCGTGCAGCCTATATGCGAGAGGCTACTCGATTGGCCTCTCCGGGCGGTATGAGGCCCCAGAGTCAGGATCAGAGTCAGTCGACTTTGACCGGTCCATAGTTGGAGAAGGCTTTGATCACGTCGTCCATCTCTTCACGGCTGAGGATCACCGGTGTGCCAAGCTGGCGACTGATCGTATAAACGCGCGCGATGTTTTCCAGCTCTTCAAGGCGCCAGATGGCTTTCTCGATGCTCTCACCCACCACAGTCGCGCCATGGTTGGACATCAGGCAGGCATGGCGGTCCGTCATCGCCGAACAGACCTCATCGGCCAATTCCTTGCTGCCGAACAGGTGATAGCCCGTGAGCGGCACATCATGGCCCCCGAAGGCCGCAATCATATAGTGACAGGCGGGAATGGGCTCGCGGACAATTGCCAGTGCCGAGCAATAGGCGGGATGGGCATGCAGCACCACATTCATGTCGGGACGGCTGCGCAAGAGAGCTTGGTGGAACTGCCATTCGCTTGACGGTTTGAGTTTGGCTCCGTCTTTGACCGGCACGTCCTCAAGACCCATCCGGACCAGCATTTCGGGAAGTAGATCATCGTAGGGGACGCCTGACGGGGTGATCAGCATATCTTCACCAGCATCCCCGACACGAACCGAGATGTTCCCCGATGTGCCCTGGTTGATGCCGCTGCTGTTCATCCAGCGGCAGGCGCTGATAATGGCATTGCGCGTTTCCAATGTGTCGGAAAGCCCTTGGTTAAGCCCTTTGGCCACGTTTCTTACTCCATTAACAACTGTGCTGTGTTGGAACAGGTCACAAGATGGGATGTGTATCCGCCCAAGATGGCCGCTTTGGCGCCCCTGACCCTTTCGGGGCCGGACGCGACAAGAAGGCCCATTTCCTTGCTTCGCATTTGCTCGAGCGTAACGCCGATCATGCGATCATCAATTTCGGTCGGGATGGGTGTGCCTTCTGCGTCAATCAAGCGGGCGCAGATAACCCCTGCGGCCCCTTTTTCTCGGCATTTGGCCAGCGTTTCGCGCGAGAGAATGCGTGTGCGCGCGATGTGGCTGTTGTCGCCCACGGTACCGCAGGCAAACAGCACCTTGTTGCAGTCATTCACTGCCTTGAGCTGGTCGGCAATATCGGGCTCGTCCCGCAATTGCTTGGCAAGGCCTTCGGTGGAAACGATCAAGGGCACATGCAGGTTGATGACGCTTGCACCAAAATGCCGGGCGATGGTTGCCGAGCAAACTTCGGCCGCATAGCCAAGCCCTGCGGCACGGGAGCCCACCAGCTGGACAACGGTGACATCCTCGACCGTGAGATGCGGGACAACTTCGGCCACCCGATAAATCGTCTCCCCCCATGCAATCCCCAGCTTGTCACCAGGTTCAAGCAATTGGGGCAACCAGTCCGCGGTCGCGCGGGCTACCCTTTCGCTGGACCCTGCCTGCCCGGTGGGGTCGGACGGCACCACCAGCACTTCGGCCAGCCCGTATTTTTCCTTGAGGCGTTCGGACAATTCGTGATTGAGAAAAATTTCGCTGTTGAGCGTGATCCGCACATAGTCCCGGCGACGGGCCTCGGTCAGATAATTGACCACAGAGGCACGACTGACTCCCAGACGGGCGGCAATGTCGTTCTGGTTCAATCCATCATGATAATAGGCCCATGTCGCCTCTATGATTGCGTCATCTTGACGGGATATCTGTCGAGGCAGGGATCGGGACGGCTTGGCCCGCGATGTTTTCTCTGAAACCACTGGTCAGTCCTTCAATGAATGGGGTTTCTGTGCCTCTGATGGGTACAGAAACCATCTCTATCCGTAACGTTTTTCAACCAGCGATTGGCGTTATAAGAAAACCGCCAATTGTGCAAGAAAAACTAGTTGGCGGATTTTACCATATCCGGGAACAAACCAGCCAGACCTTCCGGTGTGGCCTTGCAGACGCCACGCTCGGTGATGAGCCCGGTGACCAGTCGATTGGGCGTTACGTCAAAGGCCATGTTGCCACCTGACGTGCCTTCTGGTGCGACCTGTACCGTATCAATGGTGCCGTCGGCTCGGCGTCCCTGCACATGCGTGGTTTCGAAATCATCGCGTTCTTCGATGGGAATTTCGGCCACGCCATCATCAACGGTCCAGTCGATGGTTGGGGATGGCAGAGCAACATAGAAGGGAACACCATTGTCATGGGCGGCCAGCGCCTTGAGATAAGTGCCGATCTTGTTGCACACATCGCCGCGCCGCGTGGTACGGTCCGTGCCAACGATCACCATGTCCACAAGACCATGCTGCATCAAATGCCCACCGGCATTGTCAACGATATACTTGTGCTCGATGCCGTGACTGCCCAATTCCCATGCCGTCATGGCGCCCTGATTGCGCGGACGGGTCTCATCGACCCAGACATGCAAGGGGATGCCGGCATTGTAGGCATGATACATCGGTGAGGTCGCTGTGCCCCAGTCCACAGTGGCGAGCCAGCCCGCGTTGCAGTGGGTCAACAGACGAACCGGCTCACCGGCTGGTTTTTTCGCAGCAATCTCGCGGATGATCGCAAGGCCGTTTTCACCAATCTGGCGATTGATTTCCACGTCTTCATCAGCGATTTCGTGGGCCAGTTTCAAGGCCGCATCAGCCCGCATTTCCTGCGGGATAGGCCGCAGGGCTTCGCGACAGCGATTGAGCGCCCAACGCAGGTTGATCGCGGTGGGGCGGGTCTTGTCGAGAAACTCCCATGCCTTGTCCATGTTGGCATCAGACGCATCCTCAGCCATGGCCAGAGCCATGCCATAGGCAGCAGTTGCCCCGATCAGCGGCGCGCCACGCACGCGCATTTCCACGATTGCGTCGGCATATTCCTGCATGGTCGTTACCGCCTGGATCCGGAAATCATGGGGCAGCCAACGCTGGTCTATAATCTGGAGTGCACCCTGGTCATAGTCCCACCACAGTGAGCGATAGTGCGTGCCATTGACTTTCATAGGAAGTCCCTCTTGTTAAAGTCTTGCGCCATGCTAGCCAGAGCAGTCATGTCGGGAAGTGTATCGCAAGTCATGACAAGCTCGGCGCCCATCATCAGATTGCGGGCTTCAAGGGGCGCTCGCACAGCGGTGTCCTCGATGCTTTCGAAGTCGGCATTGTGTGCCAGTGACAGCGTCCGGCGATGCATTTCGATGCCGCAGATGGCGACAGCATCCGCCCAGATATCTCCAAGCAGGGCCTTGCAGGCCTCATCGGAGCTGTGCCCCTGATCCTCGAACAGGGCCTTGGGATAGAGCATCCCTGTGCGCTCGGTCTGCCAGAGATGGGTAAACTCTTCCACGAAGGTCTCCCATGTGCCGGTGATAACGGAGAGGATCCAGGTCTGGAAATCCTCCAGATCATCGCCGCGGTGGGCTGGCTGGCTGAAATAGGCCATCAGGAAGTTGGCAATCAACATGCCGATATCAAAGCCCATGGGGGCATATTGAACAAATTCGGGGTCAATCACCCGGGAGTCGCTATCCGTCGACATGATCGAGCCGGAATGCAAGTCCCCGTGCACCATGGTTTCGGTGTTGGACGCAAATTTCATCAGCATGCGCTGAACGCGGGCCTTGAGGGCAGGGTCGGACCGCAATTGGGCGACCACCGGATCAAGCTCGGGGGTGTGATGGTTGCGCTCCGCATCATAATAAGGGTCGGTGAAGACCAGCGACTCGGTGATGGCCGGGATTTCCACATTGCCTGCAAACATGGCAACGTCTGCTTTCTTGTCCGACGATTTCATCGACAATTCCGACCCGCGAAAGGCAGTCCGGGCGCAGAATTTGCCAAGGAATGGCGCGAGATTGTCGACCTTTTCGCCGTCAATCAGCTTTTTGCGCAAAATGGCGTGCGGCGCAATGAATTCCATCGCGATAAGGGCGTTTGGTTCATCGAACAGAAAGACTTCCGGAACCGCGCCGGGGTCTCTTTCAGCTTGCCGCTTGAGGGCATGATATTCGAAGAAGGCACGGTACAACGGCAAGGGCCAGCTGTCCCCGACCAGACGCACATAAGGCAGTGCCTGTTTTACGATGACGGTGCTCTGCGGACCTTCCACAATGAACACCAGATTGAGGTTTCCATCGCCGACTTCCTTGATCTTCCAGTCATCCCGGGATCCCCCGAGACGATTGGCAACGTCAGTTGCTTGAGACAAGTAAGATGGCAGGGTTTCGGCCGAAAATGGCGTGTAGTTTCTTTGATCTGACATGGCTTTTATCCTCCCATGGTGGTTCTACACTGCCATCAAATTATTCAAACGTCAAGTGACTTGACATATGAATAATTCATGTGAATAATCACCCTTGAAACTCGCCGCATGTCGGCGTAGGGAGGAAAAATTGAGTGAAGCAGTGCTTAGAGTTTCTGGGCTTTGCAAGGCGTTCGGTCAGAACCGGGTCTTGCGTGGTCTGGATCTGAAACTCTATCCCGGCTCGGTCACCGTTCTCATGGGAGCGAACGGAGCGGGTAAATCAACTCTGGTGAAAGTCATCTGCGGCTATTATTCGGCCGACGAAGGTGAGCTTTTGCTGGACAACAAACCCTATCAACCAAACGATTCCGCAGACGCCATCACACAAGGTGTGGTCACGGTCCATCAGTCCATTGATGATGGTGTCATTCCGGATCTGGATGTTGCCAACAATCTGCTTCTGGACCGGCTGGCCCGGTCGGACGCGCCTTTGCTGGTGCGGGATCGCGCCATGCGCAAGGAAGCAAGCGCCATCGCTGCAAGCATGGGGTTGTCCATGGATGTCAGCACTCGCGTCGCAGATCTTGGCGTGGCGGACAGGCAGATGATTGCCATTGCCCGCGCCATGGCAAGGGCCCCCAAATTGCTTATTTTGGACGAGCCCACCTCATCGCTTTCTGCGGCTGAAGCGGACCGTCTGTTCTCCCTCATCGACCGGTTGCGGGATCAGGGTGTTGCGATCCTTTATATCTCCCACCGCATGTCTGATATCCGGCGCATCGCCGACCGGATCATCTGCATGCGGGATGGCAAAATCTCCGGTCTTTTCGAAGGTCCGGCGCTGGATTATGAAGGCGCGGTTACGGCCATGCTCGGTCGCCAGATGACGGACGCGGATATCGAGCCCGTTGCGGCCAAAGCCCCCATCCTCGAGCTCAAGGACATTTCGCTCATCGAGGGTGCGCAAAAGGTCAACATGAGCGTTGGCGACGGCGAAGTGGTGGCCGTCACGGGCCTTTTGGGCAGCGGGAAATCGCGGCTCAGCGAGATCATCTTCGGGCTGTCGAAATCCCCCACCGGCAGCATGATCCTTGATGGCAAGCGCTATGCGCCAAAAGACGCCAAGACGGCGGTCAAGAGCGGCGTCTATATGTCGCCAAAGGACAGGGCGGCCAATGCCGTCATTCCCGAATTCGACATCGCCAACAACATGACGCTGCCGTTTCTCGGGTCTTTCTGCAAACTCTCCCTTCTGAGCCCGCGCGCCCAGCGCGGCGCAGCCGACAGCATGATCGGACAGATTGGTGTGGTCTGTCAGTCCAATGAAGACGGCATCAACACGCTTTCGGGTGGCAACCAGCAAAAGGTGATGATTGGCCGCTGGCTTATTGAGCCGTCCCGCGTTCTGCTTCTGGATGAACCCTTCCAGGGGGTTGATATCGGAGCACGGCGCGACATTGGCCGTCACATCCGCGCCACCGCCAAAGGGCGCGCAACGATCGTGTTTGTTGCCGAAATTGACGAAGCGCTGGAGATCGCGGACCGCATTCTTGTGCTGCATGAAGGCGCGATCAACGGCGAGCACAAAAATCTGAATATCGATCTGACGGCGCTGGTCTCGCAAGTCTCCGGCCAGTCCACAACAGAACAAGTGGCAGTGTGAATCATGGATAACGATAAAGTCATCAATTTTGCCATCAAATACGGGTTTCTGATCCTGTTGGTGGGTCTGGTTATCTACTTCAGTGTGGCGTCCAGCGGATTTGCCTCGCCGCGCTCTGCGGTGTTTATTCTGCAATCGGTTGCGATCACCGGCATTCTGGCGCTTGGCGTCACCTGCACCTTGGTCGTTGACGGCTTTGATCTCTCGATCGGCTCGACAGCGACCTCGGCCCTCATGCTCTCGGCCTATTCCATGGTCATTTGGGAACAATCGGCCTTTGTTGCCGTGCTGCTCTGCCTGATCATGGGCGCATTGGTCGGCTTCGTGAACGGCATTTTGATCGTCAAGTTCAAGGTGCCCGATCTGTTGGCTACCCTTGGCATGATGTTCCTGCTGATCGGCTTGCAGCGTATTCCGACACAGGGCAATTCCATCGCCACAGGCATGTCGCTGGCCGACGGATCACAGGCTGAAGGCACCTTCTCGCGGGCGTTCCTGTGGATCGGTCGTCATCGCTTTGATCTGGTCATGGACAATCTGCTTCCTGTTCCGGTGCTGATCTTCCTTGCGATTGCCCTTGGTATCTGGGTGTTCCTTGCCCTCACGCGTCATGGTCGTCTGATGTATGCCATCGGCTCCAATGAACGGGCTGCAGCCTTGGTGGGAACCCCGGTCAACAAATACAAAATCATCGCCTACATGATTTCGGGTGTCATGGCATCAGTTGGCGGCATTCTGCTGGCGGCACGCCTTGGTCGCGGCGATATCGCATCGGGCAACAATCTGCTGCTCGACAGCGTGGCCGCCGCCCTCATCGGCTTTGCCGTGCTGGGTGCTGCCCGCCCCAATGCCTTCGGTACCGCCGTTGGCGCCTTGTTCGTAGGCATCCTTCTGCAGGGCATGACCATGCTCAATGCCCCCTACTACACACAGGACTTCGTGAAGGGCGCCGTGCTCGTGATCGCGCTGGTCTTTACGTTCTATCTCTCTTCCCGCCGCGGATCGGGAGGAAAAGCCTAGAGCTCGTGCGCTTATGTCATGAATAAACAATCGGCATAAGATCACAGCTCACTCCGTCACAATCCAGCCAACACGAGATCCCTTTAAGTTGGCAGGATTTAGAAAAAGTCTCATTCATCTGGGAGGATACACAATGCTGAGACGTACCTTTATGAAACTGGCTCTGGCCACAACGGTCGCAGTGGGAAGCTTCGGCTTCCAGCCTGCTTTTGCAGCCGATATGCCAGCTCCATTGGACAAGCCCGGTGATGTCACCATCGCGCTGGTTCGCTATCTCTCTACCGGCGACTTCTTCCAGGCCTATCTGTCTGGCGCAGAAAAGCAGGCAGAAGCGATCGGCGTGGATCTGCGCATCTTTGACAGCCGTCAGGACGCCGCTCTTCAGGCAGACATGGTCGATCAGGCCATTGCATTGGGTGTTGATGGCATCATCATCCAGCACGGCTTGACCGAAGCCATGAGCGACGCGGCTCAGCGGGCCGTTGAAGCCGGTATCAAGGTTGTTGCCTTTGATGTCGACGTGCAGAATGAAAAAATCCCGCAGATCGAGCAGTCCGACTATATGCTTGGCAAACTGGCTCTGGAACAGGCCATCAAGGACAACGGCAACGAGTTTGTCGCTGGCTATGTGTATGTTCCCGGTATCGCTCCGCTAGATCGTCGTGATGTTGCATGGACAGATGCCAAGAAAGCCAATCCTGGCATCAAGGAAGCGGCGATGTTCGGCACCATGGACAATCCGATTGCCAACTCGGTTGCCAACCAGGCCCGCTCCATTCTGCAGGGATATCCTGACATCACGGTCATGTTTGCCCCTTATGATGCCTTTGCCAAAGGCGTAAAAATTGCCGTTGACGAAGCTGGCCTCAATCAGGACATCAAGATCTATTCCGCAGACGTCTCCACCGCTGATATCTCTGCGATGCGCGAGCCGGATTCCGCATGGGCAGCAACCGTTGCCACCAACCCTTCGGTTGTGGGTGAGGTTTGTGTCCGTACCTTGGCCATGATGCTGGCCGGCGAAAATCCGGGCAAGGAAGTTGTTGTTCCGCCAACCCTGATCACCCAGGAATTCCTGTTGGAAAACGACATCAAGAATATGGATGAACTGGGCAGGAAAATGCCGCAGTTTGCTCACGCTGATGTATCTGTTCCCGATTGGATGCCTTTGCCCAATCGTGATTGATCGCAACTAAACACCCCACCCCGGATCATTCGCGATCCGGGGTCGGGATCTCACAACGAGGGATGCAGACCATGCTGATAGGAATTGACAAATCCATGACCCCCGCCCTTCTGCACTGTTTGGCGCGGATGGGGCATGGCGACGAAATCGTGATTGCAGACGCAAATTTCCCCGCAGAGTCCATCGCCCATCATTGTGTGGTGCCTGAGGTTCTTGACCTGCCCGGTCTGGATTGTCCCGCCGCTGCCGCCCTGATCACCAGCCTCATGCCTTTGGACGGGTTCACCGACTACTGCGCCCTGCGCATGGAGATCGATGGCGAGCCGGATACGGTGGGCGAGGTGCATCAACATGTCTGGGATGTGCTTACCCCACGCCTGCCGGACGATGGTGTTCTGGGCAGTATCGAACGGCAAGCCTTCTATGCCCATGCAAAGACCACCTTTGCCGTTGTGAGAACCGCTGAAACCCGACCTTACGGCTGCTTCATTCTGCGCAAGGGTGTCGTCTGATCCGCATCATCAGATCGCGTTTCAGAACGAGCCTTGCGTTCAATCTTTCTCCCCCACGACATTTTCCCCGCGCCTGATTATCTCAGCCGCGACAAGAAGAGGTTTATCTATGCGCAACGAAAAGACGACCGCAGAGGTCGCGCTGGGCATCCGCAGACGGGTGTTCGAGCATTCGATCCGCAACAATGGCGGCTATCTCTCTCAGGCCTGCTCCGCCGCCGAACAGCTTGCGTGGCTCTATAACGAACAGCTCAATCTGGGGGCCCCAACGCTTCCAGCCATCCCGAAACCTTTTGCCGGCGTACCGTCTGCTGACAACCCCGATTACCATACGGGCGCAGGCTATAACGGCCCGGCGACACCGGAGTTTGATCGTCTCTTCATCGCGCCAGCCCATTATGCGCTCGTTGCTTACGCTACCCTCATCGAGGTGGGGCGTATGGATGAAGAAGGGCTGAAGATGTTCAACCAGGACGGCTCCTCTGTCGAGATGATCGGCGCGGAGCATTCCCCGGGAATGGAAGTGCACAACGGTACGCTGGGCATTGGCCTGTCCACCGGTGCAGGGCTTGCCTATGGCCGCAAAATGCGCGGCGAAACGGGCAAGACATGGGTCTTCATGTCCGATGGTGAAGTCGAGGAAGGCCAGACATGGGAAGCGGTGCAAGCGGCACAGTTCCACGGCATCGACAATCTGTGCGCCATCATGGATGTCAATGAACAGCAATGCGACGGCGCCATGTCCTCGGTCATGGAAGTGGGCGACATCCGCCGCAAACTGATCGACTTCGGCGCGGTCTGTGTCGAGATCGACGGTCATGACCTGGATGCCATGCGGCAGGCTGCTGAAGAACCTCATGAAGGCAAACCGCTCATCATCATGGCTCGCACCTCGCCCTTCCATTCCATGAAGATTTTGGAAGAGCGTTTCCCGCGCCTGCACTATGTCCGCTTCAAGAGCGAAGACGAGCGGGCCCGTTTCAATGTCTCGATTGCTGCCGACCTTGGCATCGATCCCATCGATTACGCCCACTAAGGAGGTCACAATGGTTGAAATGGTAAGTCGTCCCTATGCGACGGCCTTCGAAAAATACGCGGCGGGCAATCCCGACATTCTGTGTCTGTCAGCAGACCTGACCTCCTCATGCGAGGTGGATGGTTTCCGGGATCGGCATCCGGACCAGTTTATCTCCATGGGTATGGCCGAGCAGAATATGCTCAGCTTTGCCGGTGGTCTGGGTCTGGCCGGGTTCCGCCCCTTCATTCACACCTTCGGCGTCTTCATGTATCGCCGCCCCTATGACCAGTTGATGGCCTCCATTGCCTACCCCCGCAGAAAGGTGCGACTGATGGGCTTTCTTCCCGGTGTGACCACGCCGGGCGGGATGACCCATCAGTCCATCGAGGATATCTCGGTCATGCGCTCCATCCCCAATATGACCATTTTGGAGACAGGCGACGCGACAGAGGTGGAAACCATCTGCGAAGCCGCTGATAGCATCGACGGTCCGGTCTGGTGCCGGGTGTTGCGTGGGGCTGTTCCCCGCCTGTTTGATACCCCCATCAAGGTGGGCGAAATGCGCGAGTTGTCCAAAGGCGATGATATCCTTGTCGTCACGGCGGGCATTTGCACCGAGGAAGCCATGCGGGCACGCTCGGCGCTTGCCAAGGCAGGTCTTTCCATCCGCCATTTGCACCTTCACACCATCAAGCCGTTCGATCATAAAGCCTTGCTCGATCATATCGGTTCGGTGAAACATGGCGTCATCACGCTGGAGAACCATGTCACCGAAGGCGGCATCGGCTCACTGGTGGCCGAAACCATGGCGGATGCGGGCGTTGGCAAACGGTTGATCCGTCTCGGCCTCAAAGACACCTATGCCCATGGCGGTTCGCGGCCTTATCTGATGCGCTTTTACGGGCTTGATGCTCTGGCGATGGTCAGGGGTGTCGAGGATCTGATGGGCCAGAGCTTTGGCATCTCGGAAGAAGATCTTGATGCTGCGCGCGTCGAAGACGTGCATTCGCTGGTAAAAGCGGAGGCGCTTTGATGGAGCGGTTCGAGGTAACCTATCGCCTGTTTGCCGACGATCAGGCAGACGCGGAAGGGCGGGCGGCCAATATCGCGCTTGAGGATACGGTCGAAATCCCCCGCGATGTTGTACCAAGCGGCTACATCGAAGATGTCGTTCTGGGTCGCGTTGAATCGGTCACACCAGAAACCGAAACGACGTGGCTTGGTCGCATCAGCTACCATATTGATGCGGTCGGGCGCGAATTGCCCCAACTGCTCAATGTGGTGCTGGGCAATGCCTCCATTCTCAAAGGGGTGAAGGCCATTGCCTTCACGCCCAATGAGGATATCAAGGCACGGTTCCCCGGTGCACAATATGGCCGGGAAGGCCTGCGCCAACTGACGGGACGGAAAACCGGCGGCTATGTCTGTCCGGTGATCAAACCCCAAGGCTCCTCGGCGGAGCAGCTGGCCAAGCTGTGCTATCTGACAGCGCGAGCCGGTGCGGATATCGTCAAGGAAGATCACGGGCTTGCCAATCAGGATGCCGCACCCTTCCGTGAGCGTGTGAAGCTGTGTGCCGATGCGGTCAATCGGTCCAACGCTGAACGGGGCGATGCAGGCGAAACCACCAAATCCCTCTATCTGCCCAATATCGGCGGCCATGGGGATCAGGTGCGCGAGCTTGCTCTCTACGCGCAAGAAGCTGGCGCTCACGGGGTTTTGCTCATTCCCGGTTTGCTCGGCTTTGATGCCATCAATCGCCTTGCGCAGGATCCCGATTTCAAACTGCCAATCATGGCTCATCCATCCCATCTGGGGCCTTATGTCCTCTCGCCCGAGTTCGGCTATGGTCACGGCATGCTGTTTGGCGATTTGATGCGGTTGGCCGGTGCGGATATTTCGGTCTTTCCCAATCACGGGGGCCGGTTCGGCTTCTCGATTGGAGAATGCGAAGAGATCGTCTCCCGTTGCCACAGTGAAGACGGGCTGGGCCGCTCGATCCTGCCAAGTCCGGGTGGCGGCATGAGCCTTGATCGACTGGGCGATATGAAAAAGCTCTATGGCGAGGATTGCGTCTATTTGCTGGGCGGCAGCCTGCTGCGCTTCGGCGACAAGATCGGCGATGCCATCCACCAGATGCGCACCGCTCTCGACAGCTGATCAGGGCTGTCTTTTTAACCAACAAAACCGTCGCCCAACGGGCGGCGGTTTCTTTATGTCTGTATCCCAATGACAAGCTGATGCGTTCTGAAACGTCTCAGGGCGTTCAAGGGGGAGGGCATTTGCGGTGCGAGTGGCCGCGTTGCGTCTCTATCTTATGACCAGACGATTGTGCGCCATAACCGGATCAGCTGTCGCCGCGGAGTTTAGCCACGACGCGCATGCGCCGGATCAGCTGTCGCCGCGGAGCTTTGCCACGACGCGCATGCGCTCGTTGCGCAACAGGCTGCGATGTCGTTCCTGACTGCCCTTGAGATGATCCCGCATGGCTTCGCGGGCCTCGGTTTCATCTCTGTTGGAAATGGCCATCACGATCCGCTCATGCTCTTTGATCAGCAGATTGCGATAGGCAACCTCGTCCTCGTCCTGAAGCTGCTTTTCCTGACCGGTTTGCGGAATGGCAGCGTTGCCCTGCATCTCCAGAAAGGTCGCAAACAGCGGATTGTTGGTTGCCTTGGCGATGGCAATGTGCAGCGCGATATCCGCTTCACTCCAATGCTGGCCATCATTGGCGCAACCGATGAGAGCGGCATGCTTTTCGAAGATTTCTTCTTCCTGAGCGGGAGACCGGCGTAGGGCCGCAAGGCCTGCCGCTTCGATTTCCAGCGGCGTGCGGGCTTCAAGCACTTCCAGTGACGAGAAAACACGGTCCTTGTCCACATTCATGCGGTTGCGCTGGAATGTGAAATTGATCGGATCCAGCACGAAGACCCCAGCCCCTTGCCGCGCTTCAACAAGACCATCGGAGCGCAGGGCGGCAATCGCTTCGCGGATGACGGTGCGGGAGACACCAAAGGCCCGAGTCAGCTGGGCTTCACTCGGCAACTTGTCTCCCATCGCATAACTTCCCTGCAGGATATCATTGCGAATGGCATCGCTCACACGCAAGACGAGGGTGCCTTTGTCTCTCGCCGGGCTGGCAATCATCTCTGCCTGGGTCATGTTGTCGGTCATCGGATTTGTCTGCTTAAAGCTGCGCAGGGATTGTCAGAAGTGCTGGGGGTAGCTGATTTATAATCTAACTTGTATGACAAGATAGGATAAAATGCAACAACTGAATAGATTGCGCTGGTTGGCCTTGTTTTAGGTGTCGACCTCGCACCCCCAGGCTTCCAATTGCGTCAGGGCAGGAAAGGGGGATGGATCGTCCGCCTTGATGAGCTGATCAAACATCAGGGATTGCGTCAAACGCGGTTCGAACTCAATGACTTGACCTTCTCCCGATTTCGTTAGGTCTGCAATGGTCGACCATCCGTCGCTCATCGTGAGACGGGCCGATTGCCACCAGGCATCATGCGGGAAGTCGGCTCGCAGGAAAATGACGATCCTGCTAACCAGAACCGTCCGACCAAAGTGCAGGACAAGTGCTGCCTCCGGATCCTGATTTATGCCCCAACTTGTGTAGGGCCAGAAGCCGTGATTGTCGTTGGCAATTTCGCCGTCAATGGCGCTCCTTGCGGCAAACGCCGCTTCGCCGCGGGTCACGACATTGGCGGTCGCGTGCGGAAAAACCGAATGGTTGCTCTCGTGATCATAGGGATTCAGGCTCAGATTGCGCAAACCACCCACGGTGGTTGCCGGGACCGTTCGGGCCATCAGGCGATGGGTGTCGCCCTTGAAAGCGGCTGGCGCATAGGATTCGCTCCTTTCGCCCGAAGGGAGCGGGAACAGCAGGCTGTTTTCCTTGAAGAAGAGCGTCGCCGGCGGCAGGCTTTCGTCAAGAGTGACGTCAAGAAAAACGCCGGTCTCGTCCGTCTCCACCTTCAGAAGATCACCCTCCTGATAGGCTTGTTCGTAAACAAGGCAAACGCTTGCAAAGCCGGTTGCCCGGGCCTTCTCGTTGCCGTCCTTGTCCTGTACGGATAGGGTGATAGTCAAAGGTTCGTCCCCATTGTTCATTCGATGGTGAGACGCAAGGTTGCGCTGTTGAGAGGCAGAAGCAGCCGATAAAGAGTGGCCGGCCAGGCCGCGCGCAACCATGGGTCGTCAATAGCAAGTGTTTCCAGAACAGCCCTGTCAGCTCCTTCGATCGCGATGGTTCCCAATCCGGGGATTGTCACCTGTCGGTCGGTAACCTCTGGCTCGGATGCCAGCATCAGAGACAGCGTGGCGGCCTTGGTTCCTCGGTGGTGATCGATGATCGTGATGGGGCCGCCTTTCGCGAAATGGACGTCACGGCGGTACTGCTTGAGCCCTGCCTCTTCCGGGTAGGCACCCGCCAACTCCATGACGATTTTGGCGTGGTCCCTAGAAAAATCGACAGTCACATCACGCGCGGCGAAGCGCTCGCCGTCCTGCTGCTCCACGCCGTCAAAAGAGGGCAGATTGTGGTAGCCGGACTGCATGGTCCAGATCTCGTAACGGCGCGCCGAAAAGGTCTTGGCCGTATAGCTCTCGACGCCCAGATCGATGAGAAAGGGCTGGTCGTTCTTGTAGAGAATGAAGCTGCCGACATCATTGTGGTTATGACTGTCGCCATTATCCCCGGCCTTGACGGCCAGCACGAAGCGGTTGTCCCTTGCCGTGAGCAGACCGATGCTTGGGTAGAAATGATCTGGAATCGCCAGTTTGTCCGTCTTTTCTGCCATGAAGTCGTTGAGGCTTACCAATGCGCAGGCGGTCTGAAAGCGATAGAAGAGGTTGATTTCTTCGGGTAGATCCGGCTCCGGATCCTGCTGCCAGTTTTGCAGCGCGAAACTTGCGAGAGCACCGGAGGCGACCGCCTTGCCGAACAGATACTCTCGCGCGCCGCAATACCCGGCCTTGGCCGACGAGTCAGCGAAATTGAAGTAGCGGTCGTCGCTCACATGCATGTGCATGGCGAATTCGGCGATGTTGCGGATCTTCTCTTCCTGCCAGAGCGGGGTGAAACAATCAGGTGCGACCTGACAAAGAACATTGAGCGCGTTGAAAAGGCACAAGCCTGCATGGCGATAATAGAGGATGCCTTCCTCGCAAGCCCCGTCCTGACCATAATCCTTGAGGAAACAGTCGAGGCTATAGGCGGCCTTTTCCACGATCGTTCGGCGTGTCTGCTGATCAAGGGGGAGCAAAAAGGCAGTGAGGAGCACATTCTGGGTGCACCATGCCGTCCAGTTGCACATGGGCTCATCACCGTTGCCCATCCACCAGAAATGCTCGGTCAGGTAGGGCGTGATGATGCGTTTGTTCAGCTCCGCCGTAATGCGGCCATTGATTTGTGGGCTTACGCTCCTGAATTTTTCGCCCAAAAGCGCAAGGAGTAACGCCAGCAGAGCGCCGGTTTCCGCGGCAAACAGATCGACAACGGGTCGGTTTGGATCGGGGAGGGGCAGGCAGGCTGTGTCGCGCACATAAGTGTTGTGAGCAGGCAGTTGCCAGCCGCTTTCCTCACACAGCAAAAGCGCGCCATCAATGATATGATCCAGATAGTCATCCGTGCCACTTGCGAGATCGGCCATGGCGAAGGCGCAGATCATGCGGCGGCGCTGCATATAGCCCGCTTCAAAGCGGGCCCGGTTGCCGTTGCGGGTGAAGTCCATGTATTGGCTGGCAGTCAGGACAGGCCAGTCATCAAGACAGTCCTGCGCGCGCTGCGCAAGCTTTTGCCGGTATGGGAGAGGGAGATCCCGAATGCTTTCAGCACCGGAAAGGGGCCATGCGGGATTGAAGGCCTGAAATGTCTCAGGCAGCGCTTTCAGGCATTCGCTAAACATCGGTTCCTCCGCGTCGAGACGGTTCTGGCTGAAATGGGTCTTTCGGCCTGAAACGGGACTTCCGAGGGACGCCTCTTCGCAGAATTCATCATCGATTGATGTAACTTATACTATATGTTTGGGCGATTTGGAAGGAAATTTGCCAAAATATTCCCACTTGTATTATGACTTTTTTCGGCTTAGGATGGTCGCAATGGGAGTTTGCTGGCGCAGGGTATCTCCGGCTGCCGCAAAGAAGGAGTGAGGGATCCTCGGCGATCTCACGTGGGAGGAATAAGTGTCGGTTAGCGACTTGAAGCTCAATGGGGCGTCAGGGCGTAAGAAGCGGCGGGTTTTGAGCAAAAGGCAGCAAAAAATCCGTTCCTATCTTGTGGCCTATTCATTCATTGCACCCAACTTTCTCGGCTTCGCGGTTTTCACGCTGGGGCCGATCCTGTTTGCGTTTGCGCTGGCCTTTATGCATTGGGACGGATCGAACCCGATTGAATTTGCCGGGCTCGACAATTTCTTCAAGCTGTTCACGGACAAGGCTTTCATTGCGGCCTTCTGGAATACCATCATCTATACGGTCTTTTCAGTGCCCTTGACGATGGCTTGCTCCCTCGGTCTGGCAATTCTGCTCAACAAGAAGATTTTTGGGCGAGAGTTCTTCCGTGCCGCCATGTTCTTTCCCTATGTTGCATCGTTGGTCGCGACGGCGGTGGTCTGGAACATGCTGTTCAACCCGGAAATGGGTCCGGTCAACATGCTGCTCTATATGTCCGGTGTTGATCCTTCCAATCTTCCCGGTTGGGCTGCTGACAAGGACTGGGCCATGGTGACGGTTATCCTGTTCGGCATCTGGAAGCAGGCTGGCTATTTCATGATCATCTATCTGGCAGGCCTTCAGGGTGTAAACCGCGAGCTTTATGAGGCTGCGGATCTGGATGGCGCCAATAACTGGCAGAAATTCTGGAACGTGACCGTACCCCAGTTGATGCCGACGACCTTCTTTGTCTCGGTGATGCTGACCATCAACTCGTTCAAGGTGTTCGATCAGGTCTACATGATCACGCAAGGCGGGCCGGGCACCTCAACCCTCGTGCTGGTCTATCACATCTACAACGAAGCCTTCATTTCGTGGGATCTTGGATACTCCAGCATGGTGGCGCTGGTTCTGTTTGCGCTGGTCCTTCTGGTGACGCTGGTCCAGTTCCGCTACTCGAGAAACATGGATTAGGAGGGCGGCGTCATGAGACTCTTCGGTAAGAAAGCCAAACGCGACACGATCCTGATCTATCTGCTGGTGATCGGTGTTACCATCCTGATGCTGTTGCCATTTGTCTGGATGATGTCTGCGTCGCTGAAACTGAACCGTGAGGTGTTCGAATTTCCGATCGACTGGATTCCGCCGCATCCGCGTTGGCAGAACTATGTGGACATCTGGACCAAGATCCCGATGCTTACATTCGTCTTCAACACGGCGAAAATCACCATAATCGTGACGCTGCTGCAGCTCTTCACGTCCAGCTTTGCAGCCTATGCCTTTGCAAAACTGAAGTTCCCGTACCGGGATCTGTTGTTCCTTGGCTATATCGCAACCATCGCCATGCCATGGCAGGTCTATATGGTGCCGCAGTTCCTCTTCATGCGCGAGATCGGGCTTTACAATTCCCACTGGGCTCTGATCTGCCTACAGGCCTTCACAGCCTTTGGTGTGTTCCTCATGCGACAATTCTATATGTCCGTGCCGGATGAATTGTGCGAGGCGGCGCGTGTTGATGGCATGAGTGAGTATCAGATCTGGTGGTCCATCATGCTACCGCTATCCAAACCGGCGCTGTCGACCCTGACGATCTTCACCTTCGTGTTTGCGTGGAACGACTTCCTTGGCCCCATGATCTATCTGACCAAGACCGAGCTGAAGACGATCCAGATTGGCCTTAGAATGTTCATTTCGCAATATTCTGCGGAATATGGGCTGATCATGGCCGCTTCGGTGGTGTCGATCATTCCGGTTCTTCTGGTGTTTCTGGCCTTGCAGCGGTTTTTCGTTGAAGGGGTTGCAAGCTCCGGAGTGAAAGGCTGACCTCATGATCGATTTCAAACAGGATTTTGACGTTGCGCCCATAAGCGATGCAGACGTGAAGGCGGCTGGTGATAAAGCGGTTGCACAGGTCTTGCGCAACCTGCCGGACTATACCTATTCCATGCAGAACCATTCCAGTGTCGATCGGTTTTATCCTGCTTGTGACAATACCCAATGGACCTGTGGTTTCTGGCCCGGGGAGGTTTGGCTCGCCTATGAATGGTCTGGCAACGAAGTCTTCCGTCATGCGGCCCAGATTCAGGTGCAGAGCTTTCTTCATCGCATCGAGAACAAGATCGAGGTCGATCACCATGACATGGGCTTCCTCTATAGCCCGACATGCGTTGCGGCATGGAAACTTGTCGGTGATGAAGATGGCCGGAAAGCGGCCATCCTCGCTGCGGAACAGCTCATCTCCCGTTACCATTCTGTTGGCCGGTTCATTCAGGCCTGGGGGCAAATGGGCGCACCTGAGAATTACCGCTACATCATTGACTGTCTCTTGAACCTGCCGCTGCTCTATTGGGCAAGCGCTGAGACCGGAGACAGCAAATATGCTGATATTGCCCGCATTCATGCAGCCACGACGCTGGCTCATTCGATCCGTCCGGACCATTCGACCTATCACACCTTCTTCATGGATCCCGAAACAGGGGAGCCGGTAAGAGGGGAGACCTGTCAGGGCTACAAGGATGACAGTGATTGGGCGCGCGGACAGGCCTGGGGCGTTTACGGCATGGCGCTTTCCTATCGCTATGACAGGAGAGAAGACTATCGGCAGACATTCGATCATCTTCTGGGATTCTTCCTCAAGCGGTTGCCGTCTGACATGGTGCCCTATTGGGACATGATCTTCACGGATGGTGCAGAGGAACCGCGCGACTCTTCCTCAGCTGCGATTGTCGCCTGCGGGCTTCTGGAGATGGCCGACCTTGTCGGTGGCCCGGAAGCTCAAGACTATCGATTGTTGGCGCGCCGGTTTGTCGGCAGCCTCTATCAGACTTACGCAGTCAAGGATCCGTCCGTTTCCAACGGGCTGGTGCTGCATGGCACCTACTCGAAGAAATCGCCACACAACACATGCACGCCTGAAGGTGTCGATGAGTGTGTCTCATGGGGTGACTATTACTATCTCGAAGCGTTGACCCGCTTGTCCCGAAATTGGTCCTCCTACTGGTGAGCAGGATGAAAACAAGAGTTGGAGTTATGTGAATGTCCGGCATTTCGCTCAAAAAACTCAACAAGGCTTACGGCCAGTTGACTGTGGTCCATGATATCGATCTGGAAATTGCCGATAAGGAATTCATCATTCTGGTTGGGCCTTCGGGATGTGGCAAGTCAACGACCCTGCGCATGATTGCGGGCCTTGAGGAGATCTCTTCAGGCGAGCTTTATATCGGAGAGGATCTGGTCAACGATGTTCCCTCAAAGGATCGTGACATCGCCATGGTGTTCCAGAATTACGCCCTCTATCCGCATATGACCGTCTACAAGAACATGGCCTTCGGTCTTCAGCTGCGCAAAGCGCCGGAAAGTGAAATTGACGCCAAGGTGCGCGAAACCGCCAAGATTCTCGATATCGAGCATCTGCTCAATCGCAAGCCCAAGGCTCTATCCGGTGGTCAGCGCCAGCGCGTGGCTCTAGGCCGTGCCATGGTGCGCAATCCGGAAGTCTTCCTGCTTGACGAGCCGCTGTCCAACCTTGATGCCAAGTTGCGCGGGTCCATGCGCTCGGCCATTACCAAACTGCATCGCCAACTGGACGCCACCTTCATTTATGTGACCCACGATCAGGTGGAAGCCATGACCATGGCGGACCGGATCGTGGTGATGAAAGAAGGCTATATTCATCAGGTGGACACCCCGCAGATGCTCTACGATCATCCGGCCAACATGTTCGTTGCCGGCTTTATCGGGTCGCCACAGATGAACATGCTTGAGGTCACCATCGAGCGAAGCGGCGAGGATTTCGTTGGCAAATATCTTGAGACCGCCTTTCCGCTGAAACTGGGCGAGCGCAAGGAGCGCCTCGAGCCCTATGTCGGCAAACAGGTCATTCTGGGGCTCAGGCCTGAGAATTTTCATGAGGCAGCACCCCACGACATCGATCCGGCGCTCACCTGTCAGTTCGAGGCTCTGGTCGAGTTGGCCGAACCCATGGGGGCAGAAATTCACCTCAACATGGTGTCGAACGGCACGGATATGATCGCGCGCGTCTCACCGCGATGCGAAGCGCGGGATGGTTCGGTCGTAACGCTCTATGCCGATCTGGTGAACCCGCATCTGTTCGACAAGCAAAGTGAAGCCTCGATTTTGTTCTGACCACCGCGCGGGGGGAGTGCGCGATCATGGATTGGATGACCAACTGGATAACAAGAGAAGGGCCTGGGATCCGCAAGGATGAACCCAGAAAGACCGGTCTTGCGTTGTTCGGAAGCATCATCTTCAGGGAAGCATGGGAGCTGTTCAAGCTCAACCTCTTGATGCTTCTGCTCGCCATCCCGCTGATAACCATTCCCGCAAGTTTCGCAGCCGCCTGTCACATCACGACCCGCATGATCGACGATGAGGTGGTTTTTCTGTGGCGCGATTTCTGGCGCGCCTTCGTGCGCCTTTTCTTCAAGGCAACGGGGCTTGGTCTCGGTCTCGGGGTGGCTGGCGGCATTTGTTGCTATGCCGCCTATATCTACGGGCAAATGGCGTTGCAAACCATGCTCTATATTGCTCCGGCGGCGCTGGCGGTCGCGATTGCGCTGTTTTTGCTGATGGCCGCTGTCGGTGCCTTCACTTTGCTTGCGCGCTTCGATCTGCCGCTCGGCATGCTGATGAGATGCGGCTTTCTGACCGCTCTAGCCCGTCCGCTTCCCATTTTGGCAGGGGTTCTGTTTGCCGTTTCGCTCTGGGGCGCTCACATCCTCTTCTATCCGGCATCGATCTTTATGCCGGTCATACTCAATTTTTCCCTTGGAACGCTCGCGATGACTTTCAGCGCGTTCAAGGCAACAGATTTCGCGCTTGGACTGGTCGAGCCCACTGGCTCACGTCCCGACGTGGATCATCCGGCATCATGATGGTGCCAGTATAAACGGAGGAGAAGTCATGAACAGGTTCGTAAAAGCCGCTCTCATGCTCACGGCAGGCTTTATGCCGCTGTCTGCCCATGCAGAACAGGTGACCATCAACTGGGCCCTTTGGGACTGGGACGCAACCGCCTACTACAAGCCGGTGATCGAGGCATTTGAGGCGAAATATCCCGATATCAAGGTGGAACATACCGATCTGGGATCCACGGATTATTCCACCATGTTGATGACGCAGCTCTCTGGGGGGGGATCCGATCTCGATGTCGTGCAGATCAAGGACATTCCCGGATATGCCAACCTGATGAAGTCCAACAGTTTGGTTGAGCTATCCGACTTCATCAAGGAACAGGGCATCGATACCGATGCGTTTGGCGGTCTGATTGAGGAGCTGACCGTTAAATCCGGCACCTATGGTATGCCGTTCCGTTCGGATGTCTGGATTCTTTACTACAACAAGGGTCTGTTTGATAAAGCCGGCGTCGAGTATCCAACCAACGACATGACCTGGACTGAATATGCCGATCTGGCGCGCAAGATGACGAGCGGCATGGGGGCCAAGAAGGTCTATGGTGGGCATTTCCACACGTGGCGCTCAACCGTGCAGATGCCTTGCATTCTGGACGGAAAGCATTCCCTTGATGGTGGCGACTATGACTTCCTCAAGCCCTGCTACGAGCGCGTGCTTGGATTGCAGGAAGACAAGGCCATCCGCTCCTATGCATCGCTGAAAACATCCGGCACGCACTATTCCGGCCCATTCTACAATGCTGAAATCGCGACGCTGCCAATGGGCAGCTGGTTCATCGGGACGCAAATCGCCAAGGTGGCCAGCGGCGAATCTCTGGCCAAGGACTGGGGTATTGCCAGCTATCCGCATCCCGAAGGTGTTGCTGCCGGCACGACTGCGGCAACGATCACGTCCGTGGGGGTCAGTGCCAACTCCAAACATAAGGACGCGGCCCTGAAGTTCGTCGACTTCATCTCTGGTCCTGAAGGAGCAAAAGTGATTGCCCAAACCGGCACCCTGCCAGCCCTTAAAACCGACGAAGTGCTGAGTGTCATCACGTCCAAGGAAGGCTTCCCGCAGGATGCGACGTCCAAGGCGGCGCTCAAAACCGTCAAGGGCTATCTGGAAATGCCGGTCAACCTGAAGGCTGCCAAGATCGAGGTTGTTCTCAATCGCGCGCATGATTCCATCATGACCGACAACATTTCCATCGACGATGGCATCAAGGAAATGAATGAAGAAGTTCAAGCCATTCTGGCTGAATGATTCCTCCCCACTGTGGTCCCCTGACATATTGTCGGGGGACTTCTTTTCCTGTTTAGTCTGGGCACCGGTCTTGTTTGCACCGGTGCCCATTCCCGTTCCTGATGAGCGCGTTCCTGCCAAGGCTTGGTTCCCCGTGCGCATAAGTTCCCTTCGAAAGGCTGTTCAATGGTCACGTCTCCCTGCCTCGACTGGTTGTCTGATCCGGAAGTTTTCGCCGTCAACAGGCTTGATGCCGTCTCGGATCACATCGCCTTTCCAGAAGAGACTTCATTCAAAAACACCAGCAGCCCACTTCGTCAGAGCCTTTCAGGCCAGTGGCGCTTTCATTTTGCCGGTAAACTCGAAGAGCGTCCCGAAGATTTCCACGCCGAGGCGTTCGAACCGCTTGGTTGGGACATGATCGATGTGCCCGGTTACATGCAGCTGCAGGGCTTTGGCCGCAACCAATATGTGAACACGCAATACCCGTGGGATGGGGTGGAACAATTGCGTCCACCGCAAGTGCCGACGGAAAATCTGGTCGGATCCTATCTTTGCGATTTCAAATATTCTGCTCGCTCTCAGACCGCCCGCACCATTCTGACTTTTGACGGGGTTGAGTCCGCCTTTTTCGTCTGGCTGAACGGCACCTTTGTCGGCTACAGCGAAGACAGCTTCACACCAGCCCGATTTGACGTCAGCGATCGTCTCCGCGAGGGCAAGAACCGATTGGCGGTTCAGGTCTTTCAGCGCTCGTCGGCCAGTTGGATCGAGGATCAGGATTTCTGGCGGCTGACCGGCATCTTCCGCGATGTCTGGCTTGAACAGCAGCCCGCTCTGCACCTGCGTGATCTGTTCATCAAAACAGACCTCACGGATGACTTTGCCTCTGCGGAGTTGGCTCTGGAGCTTTTGCTTGATGGCGCAGAACCGGGGGCAATGATCGATCTGTCGCTTATCGATCCTTCCGGTGAGCCCGTTGCCAGCCTCTTGGGGGCTTCGGTCGAGCCGGAATTGTGCCTGAGCCTGCCAGTCAATCAGCCTGTTCTGTGGAGTGCGGAAAATCCCGCTCTTTATGATCTGGAGATGACCCTGCGCACGCCGGGTGGAGAGCTTTCAGAGGTGATCCACGAGCGCGTTGGGTTTCGCCGGTTCGAGATGGTCGGCAAGGTGATGATGCTCAATGGCAAGCGGGTCGTGTTCAACGGCATCAACCGGCATGATTTCGATGCCCGTCGCGGCCGTGCCGTGACCTATGCGCAAATGCTCTGGGATGTGAAATTCTTCAAGCAGCATAACATCAACGCTGTGCGCACCTGCCATTATCCCAATCAGTCGGTCTTCTATCGACTGTGCGATGAATATGGTCTTTATGTCATCGACGAGGCCAATCTTGAATCCCATGGCTCATGGCAGAAGGACGGCAAATGCGATCCTGAATGGGTCGTGCCCGGTGATCGCCCCGAGTGGCGCGACTGTGTGCTCGACCGGGCAAAATCAATGCTGGAGCGGGATAAAAATCATCCCTCCATTCTGATCTGGTCCTGCGGCAACGAGAGCTACGGCGGCAAGAATATCTCTGAAATGGCGGATTTCTATCGTGAGCGCGATCCGTCGCGGCTGGTCCATTATGAAGGGATTTTCTGGGATCGCCGCTACAATGGCACGTCCGATATGGAAAGCCACATGTATACCAAGCCGCAGGATGTGGAAGCCTACCTAAAGGATGACCCGCAAAAGCCCTTCATTCTGTGCGAATACATGCACGCCATGGGCAATTCATGTGGCGGCATGCATCTCTACACCGATCTGGTCGACAAATATGATCTCTACCAAGGCGGCTTCATCTGGGACTATATCGATCAGGCCATCGCTGTTGGCGATGACGAGCATGATCATCGGCTTGCCTATGGCGGGGATTTGGGTGACCGGCCCAGCGATTATGAATTCTGTGCCGATGGGATTGTCACTGCGTGGCGTGAGCTGACCCCCAAGGTGCAGGAGGTCAAGGGGCTTTATCAGCCCTATGTCCTGACGCCGCAGAAGACACTGCAAAACACCGGGGTTTTGATCCGCAACAAGAACCTGTTTGCCTCCAGTGAGGGGCTGGCCCTTGTCTATTGGGTCCTCAAGGATGGCGAGGTGATCTTCAAGGGTGAGACAACCCAGGTGGTTGCTGCCGGTGCGACGGAATTGGTGGCGCTTGAACTGCCTGAGATGAACGGCTCTGGCGAATATGTCGTCCAGTGTTCGCTGATCCTTGAAGAGGCAACGATCTGGGCCGCAGCCGGTCATGAAATTGCCTTTGGCGAGGCCGTGTTCGAAGGGACCGGCGAGGAAGAGGCCAGAGAGGAAGAGGGCAGGGAGGCATCTGAGCTGGCGCGGCCTGTTCCCCTCAAGCAAATTCACGGGGATCTCAACTTCGGGGTCGAGACGGACAGGTTCAAATCCCTGTTCTCCATGGTGTTCGGTGGCCTCTCTTCGGTCAAGGCCAGTGGCCTTGAATTCATCCGCCGTCCGCCGCGTCTCACTTTTTGGCGTGCCATGGTCGACAATGACCGGGGGCGGCATCAGGGCTTCGAAATGGCACAATGGCAGACAGCCAGTCTCTACCACAAGCGGCTCGGCTATGAGGTTGGCGAGGTTGATGGTGAGCCAACCATTTCCTACCGCTTTGCCTTGCCCAGCCTGCCGGTCGAGCCAACCGTCACCTACAGGGTGGGTCAGGATGGCCTGATCCACGTCGAGGCCCATTATCCGGGTGCAGAAAATCTGCCCGACCTGCCGATCTTTGGCATGCAGTTCACGATGGATTCCCGGTTTGACCGTTTCCGCTTCTACGGACTTGGCCCGGACGAGACTTATTGCGACCGGATGCGCGGTGCACGACTTGGCATCTATGAGAAAAGCCTGCGGGAGAATTTTCCGGCCTATCTGGTGCCGCAGGAAAGCGGCAACCACATGGGCGTTCGCTGGGCCGAGATGCTCAATGCCGACGGCGCCGGATTGCGCTTTGTGTCCGAGGAAGCGCCGTTCGAGTTTGGCGCGCTGCCTTGGGGGACCATGGAGCTGGAAAGCGCCTTGCGGGCCGAAGAGCTGCCTCCGGTCTATCGCTCCGTTGTCACCATCGCAGCCCGGCAGATGGGTGTTGGCGGCGACGATAGTTGGGGAGCGCCAGTGCATGAGCCATATCGCATCGCCTCCAACGAGGCCATGACCTTGAAATTTTCCCTGTCGCCGATTGGTGTGTGACAGGCGCCTTGTTGACGGGATCAAACTGATGATGAAAAGCACAAGTGCCTGGGACCGTCTGCCAGCGACCCGACAGATGGCAGCCAAGAATCCGATGAATGGCAATCCGCTCAAAACGCGCGCAGATCTCGCTAAGGCCACTGAGGGCTTCTATGCGCCTCTGAAGCCCTATTTTTCTCAAGGCAATGGTCGTCTGCGGCTCGGCGTGACAGCCACCCATTATGACCAGACAGCCGCCGAAATGGAGGCATTCGTGCGTCCGCTCTGGGGACTGGTGCCCATGGTGGCTGGTGGGTTTGCCTTTGAGGATGCGTCCCGCTATGTCGAGGGGCTCGCCCATGGCATGGATCCGGATCATGAAGATTACTGGGGGGATGTCGGCCCTTGCGACCAGCGGATGGTGGAAATGGCCGGTATTGCGACGGCAATCCTGTTGGCGCCTGAGACCTTTTGGGATCCGATGGACGAGACCGCAAAGGACAAGGCCGAAGCGTGGCTCCTGACTGTCAACTCGCATCCGATGCCGGACAACAACTGGCTGTTTTTCCGCATTTTGACCAATCTTGCCATGCGCAAGGTGGGGCGAGAATGGTCGGAGGAAATCGTGCGTCAGGGCTTGGACCGGATCGAGACCTTTTATCTGGGAGAGGGATATTACAAGGATGGTGAGTGGGCGCAGCGCGACTACTACCTGCCCATGGCGCTTCATTTTTACGGGCTGATGGTGGCCGGGCTGGCCGGTGACCTGTTTCCCGACTATGCCGAACGCTACCGGCACCGGGCCCGGCTCTTTGCCAAGGATTTCCAGCATTGGTTTGCCGAGGATGGCGCAGCCATTCCTTTTGGCCGGTCACTGACCTATCGCTTCGCGCAAGGGGCCTTCTGGGCGGGGTGCGCCTTTGCCGGAGAGGAGGTGCTGCCATGGGGGCAGATGAAGGGGCAACTGCTGCGCCATTTGCGCTGGTGGTCCGAGCAGCCGTTCACCGAGCGGGATGGCGTCATGAGCATCGGCTATGTCTATCCGAACCTCTTCATGAGCGAAGCCTATAATGCGCCGGGCTCCCCCTATTGGGCGCTGAAGACATTCCTGGTTCTGGCCTTGCCTGAAGACCATCCCTTCTGGGCTGCAGAAGAAGAGGCCTTGCCGCCAGCAACGGGCGAAACAATCCTTGCGCCTGCTGCGGGGTTTGCCATTCGGCGATCTGAAGGGGATTCGGTTCTGTTGATGGGCGGGCAGGATGGCCATGAGCATCGGGTCTATGATGCAAAATATGGCCGGTTTGCCTATTCATCCGCCTTCGCCTTTTCCGTCAAGAGCGACGCAACATCGCCGGATTATGCAGACCGCTCCGCAGTGGACAGCGGCATGATGGCCTCCTTTGACGGGACGTGCTGGATGTCGCGGGGGCATATCCTTGAAGCCGGCATCAAGGAAGGCTTGGTCTATGGTGTCTGGCAGCCGTGTGATCGGTTGCGGGTTGAGAGCTGGCTGGATTTCGCCTCCGAAGGATGGCACGTAAGGCTGCACCGGATTACCAACGAGGCTGATGTCTACATCGGTGAAAGCGGCTTTTCGGTTGATCGGACCGATGAGAAGAGGCCGGGCTTTGCAGACGGGCTGGTTGAAGAGGCCGGACGGGTGATCATTCGGACACCGGACGCAACATCGGCCCTTGTTGATCTGCTGGCCAAGCGATCCGGCGCGATCCTTCGGGCATCCCCCAACACCAACATCCGCTATCCCCGGACGCTTTTCCCGCGTTTCTATGGCATGTTGGAGGCGGGTGACCATTGGCTGGCAACGGCGGTATATGGCAAGCCGACCGAGACGAAGGAGCTACCCGCATTGCACCTTTCCAGCGCAATGCTCGCTTTCTGCAAAAAGCACGGGATCGAGTTGGCGACGGAGTGACGAACAGCCGTTTCAATGGCGATCCGATCACCGACGTCCTTCTTCCCAGATCGGGAACGCATAGGTCTGCGCAAGATGATCGATCCATTGGTCATTGATCAGCAACCGCTCGGCCGCGATGAAGTCGAGGGTATAGATGCGGTCATCGTCAATCGGCAAAAGTTCTTTCTCAAGCCGTGTCAGGATCGCGCCTGCCAGCCCGTTGAGCTGACCATCCAGACGGCGCAAATAGACCGCTTGTCGCGCAACGAAGGCCTCGTGGGCGATCAACTTGCCCCAAAGGTCGAGCTGCCTTTCCAGCTTTCTGGTGATCAGCGGCAAGAAGGTCTCTTCATCTTCCATGCCGTCCGCGACCGTCACATTGACGAGCGATGCCGGTGAACTGTCATCCGCGATGGAGGCGAACAGATCGACCGCTTGCTTGACCGGCGGGCCGAAGGCCAAAACCGAGCCGTCATGTGGCGTGAGATTGCGCGCAAGCCCCGTCAATTCGCAGCGCCCGAGCGCAATGATGCGGTTGAGCATGCTGCGACTGAGGTGGCCGATGTTGAGCTGGAGATTTTCGAGCGCCAATGTCAGGCGCTGCGGCAGAGAACGGCCCGACGTGATGAGGGCACCATCCACCACGACCGGATTGTCGTCGCTGTTGTTCATGGACTCGCGCGCAACGCGGCTGGCGTGCACGAGCGCCTCAAGCGCGGTCCCCGATACCTGCACCGCGCAGCGATAGGAGAGCGGATCATGAACCCGCGAGGATGCGCTCCATTTGTCCGCAGCAAAGGACGAGAGCGCAAAATCGGCAAGGTCGGGAATAAGACCGCTTTCCGTATGCTTGGCGGCAAGCCACGGCTGGCGGCTGGCAGAAAAGCCCGCACTGGATAGCCCCAGCACCGCAATGGAGACGTAAAAGAGGCGATAGGCCTTGGCCAGCAGCAGGGCCGCCCGAGCCACAGACGTGGCATTGCTGCTAACCAGCACAAGGCCCTCTTTGCTTTGTGGCCGATAGGGAACCAACCCAGCCCGCGCCAGAGCCTCAAGGGCGGGACGTCTTTCTCCGTCCACATAGGCAAAGCCCTCGCCGACAAGAGCCGCCCCGATCTGCCCCATTAGGCCGATATCGGCGCAGCCGAGGGACCCGATGGGCCGAACTTCGGGTATGACGTCCCGCTCAAGCAGGTTATGCAAGGCGATCAGCAATTCGGGGTGGATGCCAGCATGGCCGGTCAAGGACGCATTGATCCGCAGCGCAATGGCGGCCCTGACGTCCTCCACCGGCAGCGGTGTCCCGATGGCAAAACTATGCGCACGCAACAGGCGCATGTTGAAGTCATGCATGCTGTTGGCGTTGACAACGCAATCCTTGTAGGCCCCAACGGATGTGGTCACGCCATAAGCGGCTGTGCCATTCTCCACCGCTTGCTCCACGGCATGCCGGGCCTTTTCGACCTGACTGAGGGCGATGGGGCAGGTCATGATCTGACCGCGCCTGTGGGCGATGGTCTCCAATTGCCCAATGGTCAGCGACCGGCCATCCACCATGATGGGCTGTGCCGGGGCTTGGGGACGTGTTGTTTCAATATCAGAAGGGATGGCTGGAAAGGGGCTGTTCACGGCTGCTTTTTCTCTTAATGCACTGGAGGGAATAATATTAGCCGTTCGCTCCATCAGTTGTGGTATACAAAAAACTGAAATGATTATACGTAATTACGTGGGAAGATAGGTTCCTTGTTTGATATCAGGTCTCTAGTGGCATTCGTCTATTCCCGCAAGACAGGCAGCGCAAGCGCCGCCGCGCGGGAAATGGGCCTGTCCGTGACGACGGTCATCGCCGCCATCACACGCCTTGAAGACCAATTGAACACGTCCCTTTTCCTCAAAACCCGCAAAGGCAACCTGCCAGCCGTGGGCAGCAATTCCGTTCTGTTTTTTGCCATGCTGTTGTTGGGCGGGCTGTCGCGCATCGAAAATGCTTTTGGCGAGGACAATGTCCCCATCTCCATGTCGGAACTGGAGTCGCGCACGGAATGCCTGATGAAGCTCGATGACAGTCTTGATGCTCAGCTTGAAGAATGGCGTCGCCTGCGCCTGTCCCCCAAACTGATCTTTCGCTTCATTGCCGTCTATGAACATGGCAGCATCAACAGCGCTGCCGTCGCGCTAGGCATCGCCCAGCCGCAGCTCAGTCGCCAGATCGCGCAGATCGAGAAGATCCTGGGCACCAGACTGTTTGAGCGTGGAACCCGGGGGCTCCGGCCCTTGCGATCTGCCGACATTTTCTATGCGGGTGCCGGGGCGCTCAACGCGATTTGCGAACGCAACATCAGGCGCGGGGACCTGTTGTTCATGCGAGACGTGAAGTCGGTCAAGATCGGCTCCATCCCACCGCTTGAAACACGGAGCTATCTATGCACGATGATCGCCAAGATTTGCGGAGCGTGGCAGCGGATCGATCCGATGGGACAGGTGCGCATTAGCACCGCAAGCTGCAATCAATTGATGGCCGAGCTGAAGAACCATGAGCTGCATGCCGCCATCGTCGACAGCCCGCGCATCCCTTATGGGTTTTCCGCGCGGGTTCTGCGCCGCTATCGGCTCAAACTGGCCGGAACCAATATTCACGCGCAAGCCGAAAACGGCCTTCTGCCCAAGGCAGCCCTGAAGGAACTGATGCAAAAGCGATGCTTTGTACTTCCCGGTCGCGACACCGGTCTGCGGACCCTCGTCGACGAGTGGCTACAGACCCAGGAGCTTGATCCGCAGGAGACGATCGAAGTGGATTCTATCACCATTTTGGCATCCATGACGCGGCAGGAGGCCTTCATTTCGCTGTTGCCGTCGCAGGGACTGCTTGAACTCCTAAGCGAAGTGCAGACCTTTGACATCCCCGATGCGCCGGAACTGGTCCAGACCCTGATCTGGAATGAGGAGGCCGCGCAAAGCCGGCCAGTCTCGGTCCTCAACCACATCATCACGAGCTTCTAGCAACATTTGAGACTATGGGCGGGGCGCGTCTACCCTGCCTCTTCCGGCCCCATGACGCGGTTGATGATGATGTCGATATACCGATCCAGCCGCGTCGGGTTCTTGTACATGCTGAACTCGTTGTTGATGATCACATCCGCCACATATTTCGCTGGATAGGTGTAGCGATAATGCATGGGCTTCACCTGCTCCAGATACTGATTGATGATATCTTCGGGATCCCGCTTGCGCTCGATGATGTCCCGCGCCATGCGCCGCGCCAGTCGAATGTCATCGGGCGCATCGATATAGATCTTGCAGTCGGCGATGCGGGACAGGCGCTTGGGATAGAGGATCTGGGTGCCTTCGAGGATCAGCACCTCCTTGTGTTGCATTTCCTCGACATCTTCGGACCGATCGTGGATCGTCATGTCATACTTGGGGATCTGGATGGTCTTGCCAGCCTTCAGATCATTGATATGGGCAAGAATCAAATCATGATCCTTGGTGTCGATATGATCGAAGTTTCCGTCAACCGCACCCAGATAATAATCGTCCTCGCAAATCAGGTTGGCCTTGTCCTTGCCAATCCGGTTCTGCAGTCGGCGCGCGAATGAACTCTTGCCAGATGCCGAACCGCCCGCGATCGAAATGATTTTCATCAGCATGTCCTCGGTGAATGCCCATATCCTAGTCTTCTCACAAGCCGTGATCGGCTCTGAGGAGACCGAATCCTTGCTTGAAGCGGACCTTATCTGGATGCTCGCCGGACAGATTTGACAAACATCACAAGGCAGCAAAAAGCCGTTGCCGTGTGGCTTGTCAAGCGTCAGACACCCCGGAAGGCAGGATGTCCTGCCTCCCCGGGTTGGATTTGGTCCGGAACCGCAAAAGGAAAAGCGGACCGGTCAACGCACTTGGCGGCTTATTCCTCCAGATGAGGCTCGATGAGAGACAGGTCTGCTGGCGACAGGCGATCCGACGCGGTTGCCTTCTGATGCCAATAGGGATAGGCGAGGGGTTTGCGGCTGACTTTTTCCAGCTTCTCGACGGCCTCTTTTTCGAGCGTCAAGTCCGCTGCCTTGAGATTGTCGGCCAGTTGTTGCTCGTTGCGGGCGCCCACAATGACACTCGCCACACCCTCACGGCCCATGAGCCAAGCGAGTGCGACTTGCGCGGGCGTGACGCCGTCATAGGAATCGGCAACCTCGCAGAGGACATCAATGATATCGTAGAGCGCTTCGGGATCGTAGACCGGTGGCTCGGTCCATCCCTGAATGCGTCGTGTCCCTTCTGGATCAGGCTGATTGCGGCGGTATTTTCCGGTCAGCAAACCGCCAGCGAGCGGTGACCAGATCACAGCGCCAACGCCTTGATCCATGGCGACGGGGAGAAGCTCTTGCTCCGCTTCGCGGGCCTGAAGCGTATAGTGGATCTGTTGCGCGACAGGGCGGACAAAGCCTTCCCGCTCGGAAACGCCCAAATATTTCATGATGTGCCATGCCGAGAAATTCGAAACCCCCGCATAGCGGATCTTGCCCGCGCGCGTCAGGTCGTCCAGAGCGCGAAGCGTCTCTTCCACCGGGGTCATGCCATCCCATTGATGGCACCAGTAAAGATCTATATGATCGGTCTTGAGGCGTTTCAGGCTTGCTTCGCAGGCCGATATGATGTGATGGCGCGACAAGCCGCGATCATTGGGGCCCGACCCCATGGGGAACCGGACCTTCGTTGCAAGCAGGATGGCATCGCGATGATCCGCGACGGCGTCCCCGATGATTTGCTCGGAGAGCCCGTTCGAATAGACGTTGGAGGTGTCGAGCATGTTGACACCGGCCTCTGCGGCCATCGCGATCTGGCGTTTGGCCCCGTCAAGATCCGTGCTGCCGGTCTTTGCGAAAGCTCCGTCTCCGCCAAAGGTCATCGTGCCCAGTTGCAGGGCAGAAACCTTGAGGCCTGATCGTCCGAGTGTGTTGTAGTGCATGATGCTCCCCTTCTGATTCTGGCGCTGTGCGGTCGATCCCTGCGGCGTTCAAGTCAGTGCCCGAGATGATGCTAAGCGTCCCTCACACAGCACAGTGAAATAGCTGCGTGGGAGAATGCAAGGCAACATTGAACAAAACAAGGCATCCCGGGCCGAGTAGGACAAAGGGATCATGTTAAGCGGTTGGAAAAGACCGTTTGGCAAGCTTGCCGTGCACATCGGCTGGGGCCTGTTTAAAACGGGCCTTGTACAATTCATTCAATTGGTGCTATATTGGATCTATGTTGAGATCCAATCTACCAGACCGGCTTCAGGCGATGGGGTTTTCCGTCACCGAATCTCAGGGACCGATTTATCGCCAACTGGCCGAAGCAATCAAAAGTCTGATCAATCGCAAAGACCTGCTGGTTGGCAGTGCCTTGCCGCCGGAACGCGATCTGGCCAAGCGATTGAATGTGGGCCGCATTACGGTGCGCAATGCCTACAAGGAGCTGATCGAAGCGGGCATTCTCGAAGTCAGGCAAGGGTCGGGCACCTTCGTTGCTGGAGCAAAACCGCGAATCGAGCAGCCCCTTAGTGGACTGACCTCCTTTTCTGAAGACATGTCAGCGCGAGGACTGTTGCCCGAGTCGCGGATTATACGCCGCGAAGAAGCGGTCCCGACCGACTATGAAATGCGTCTCTTTGAAGTGCTCAAGGATACTGTCATGTTGCGGCTCGATCGGTTGCGCCTTGTCGATGGTCAGCCGGTGGCGCTCGAAAGTGCCGTGGTGCGCCATGAAATGGTCGGCCCGGAATTCGACGAGACACAATCTCTCTATGAAGCGCTGACGCGCAATGGCAACCGTCCGCTGCATGCCACCCAGCGCATCAGTGCCGCTTCGCTGGATGCCTTTGTTGCCGAGTTGCTGGAGGCGAAGGCAGGCGAACCCTGTCTGCAGATCAACCGGACCAGCTTCGGCGCCGAGAAGCGGGTGATTGAATTCACCCGCTCATACTACCGCAGCGACAGCTTCGAGTTCGTCGCTGAACTTACATTGGAAAACTGACCTCATGTCTGATCAAAGCCTGATGCTGCGCGAAGCCAATCACTCTCCTGAAGTGGTCGCGCATCTTTTGCAAAATCAATCTGCCAATCTGGACACCATCGGGCGCTGGTTCCGACAGGATCCGCCACCGGTGATCAGCCTTGCGGCTCGGGGGTCTTCTGATCATGCCTCCACCTTTTTCAAATACCTGATTGAAACCTGTGCAGGCATTCCAACCGCCTCCATCGGCCCATCGGTTGCCTCGGTCTACAAGGCTCCGCTCAAGCTTCGCTCGGCCATTCACTTCACCGTATCCCAATCGGGGGCCAGCCCCGATATTGTTGCCTTGCAGGCCGCAGCCAAAGCGGGCGGCGCGCGCACGGTAGCCATCGTCAATGTGCCAGACAGTCCGATCGGTCGAGAGGCGGATATCGTCATTCCGCTTGGAGCCGGACCTGAACTCAGCGTTGCTGCGACCAAGAGCTTCATTGGCTCGGCGGCAGCCCTTGCCTGGGTTGCTGCGGTGGCCTCGAACGATGCTGCTCTTCTCAAAGGCGTCAGGGCACTGCCCGAAACTCTTGAGAAAGCCGGTTCCGTCGATGTCGACCCGCTTAGCGAAATGTTGGTCTCCGCTGAAAGCCTGTTTGTCTGCGGCCGCGGCCCCGGTGTCGGGGTCGCCTATGAATCAGCGCTCAAGGCCAAGGAAACGGCGGGTCTTCATGCCGAGGGCTTTTCCAGTGCAGAGGTAATGCACGGCCCCGCCCGCCTCGTGCACAAGGGCTTTCCGGTGATTGCCTATGTGCAGAAGGATACGGCCTTCGATCTTGGCTGTCAGGCGGTTGAAAAATTTGAAGCCATGGGAGCCCAGACGGCGGTCTTCTCGAGCGAGGCGCTCGGCTCCTGCCCGGTGGTCGTTCCCTCGACCGGTTGTGGGCTCATCGATCCGTTGGTCAGCCTTCTGCCCTACTACCGCATGATCGAAGCGGTGACACGTAAGCTCGGCTTCGATCCGGACAAGCCTGCTCATCTGAAAAAAGTGACGGAAACAATGTGATGGCAAAGACAGCGCTGGTTGGTGCACGCCTTTTTGACGGGACGTCCTTTCTGGAGGATCACGCGCTCGTTCTGGACGCCGACCGCATTATGGCGGTCGTGCCGATGTCTGACTATGCCGAAGGTTCCCGAGAGGATATCGAAACCATCCGGCTGGATGGCGGACTTCTGGCACCCGGTTTCATCGATGCACAGGTGAACGGCGGTGGCGGCGTGATGCTCAACGACGATCCGTCGCCCGAGACGATGTATGCCATCCTCAATGGCCATCGCACATTCGGCACGACATCCATCATGCCCACCCTGATCACCGATGCGGATGCCCTGCGTGACCGGGCGATCGCGGCAAAGCCACAAGCGGTCCTCGCCGGTCGGGGCGTTGCCGGACTGCATCTGGAAGGGCCGCATCTGGCACCTGCCCGCAAAGGTACGCATCTGGCCAAATACATGCGCCCCTTAACGGATGCCGATGTGACGCTCTACTCGGAAGCCGCCTCAAGCGCGGGGCGCCTTCTGCTGACCGTTGCCGCCGAGCAAGTCACCCCCGATCAGGTCACTGCCCTAAACGAGGCGGGCGTGCTCGTCTCCATCGGTCATTCGGACACGGATGCCGACACGGCGACGCGGCTGTTCCGGGCCGGTGCCCGGGGTGTGACCCATCTGTTCAACGCCATGAGTGGCCTGTCCCATCGGGCACCCGGACTGGTCGGTGCGGCGCTTGACAGCCCGATGGCATGGGCGGGCATTATCGCCGATGGTCACCATGTCGATCCGGCCGCGCTCAGGATCGCCATCCGGTCCAAGGCTCATGGACAGGGCAAACTTTTCTTCGTGACCGATTCCATGTCTCTGGTGGGGCAAGAGGAGGACAGATTGCAGCTCAACGGGCGCACCATATACCGCTCACGATCCGGCTTCTGTCCAAGGCTGACGCTGGAAGACGGCACGCTTGCCGGATCGGATCTCGACATGGCGTCCGCGGTTCGTTTTGGCGTTGCCTATCTCGAGCTTGATCTCGCCGAGGCCTTGCGCATGGCCACCGCCTATCCGGCAGACTATCTGCGACTTGAGGACCGGGGGCGCCTTTCGGTTGGCCTGCGCGCCGATCTGGTGCATCTGGATTATGACTTGCAGGTCAAGCAGACCTGGCTTGGTGGGCGCAGTGCATCGGAGGCGGCATGATCGGCAAAGGCTATCTTCTGGGCATTGATGCCGGGTCGTCCCTGTGCAAGGCGGCGCTGTTTGACGAGACCGGCGCGCTGTGCGGTTTGGCGCGCCAACGCACGCCGCTCAGTCGGCCGCAACCGAGCTGGTGCGAGATGGATCCGGAACAATCCTGGAATGCCGTGCTCAAGGTCATACGCGACGTGGTCGCCGATGCAGGCATTGATGCCACTGAAATACGCGGAATCGGCCTGTCTGCCGCCATGATCGGTGCATGGTTTCTGGACGAAGTGGGCAATGTCTTGCGCCCCGGCATCAATTGGGAAGACAGCCGGAGCCAGTCGGTGCTCGACCGAATGGAAGGGGACAATCCCGATTTCATGTCCGAGATCTTTCTCTCTTCGGGATCGGTACTGCAACAGGGCTGCACCTTGCCCGTTGTTGCATGGTTCAACGAGAACCAACCTGACTTCCTCAAAAAGGTGGCACATGTCATCAGCTACAAGGATTTCATCCGCTTTCGCCTGACCGGCGAGATTGCGACCGATCGCAGCGAGGCTTCGGTGATCCCGGGCGATGCCCGAACCCGGTCTCGCAGCGACGCAATGATCGCCAAATTCGGTCTCATCGACCATGCCCACCGTTTCCCGCCGGTTCGTAATTCTGAGAGCATCGCAGGCGGCCTCAGTCGGCTGGTGGCCAAACAGACCGGATTGCCCGAAGGACTGCCCGTGGCGATTGGAGCGGGGGATGTGCCTTGCACCGTCACCGGCGTGGGCGGTTTGGCCCCCGGACAGGTCACCGCCGTGCTCGGTACCACCTGTATGGTTGGCATGTGCCACAGGGAGCCGGTGTTCGAACCAAAGGATCTGGGCTTGCTGTTCTCGATCCCCGGTGACTGCTGGTATCGTGCCATGGTCAACGTTGCCGGAACGCTCAATCTCGACTGGGCGCTGGATGCGCTTGCCCCGGACATCAAAGAGAGGCCTGATGTGTTTGATCAGGTCACCAGGATGGTTGAAGCGATCCCGATCGGGGCTGAAGGCGTGGTCTATCTGCCCTACCTCAGCCAGAGCGGCATCATCGCGCCGGTGGTTGATCCGAACGCCAGAGCGCAGTTCGCCGGGCTTTCTCCCATTCACACCCGCGCCCACATGTTGCGGGCCGTGTTTGAAGGGGTGGCCTTTGCTCTGGCCGATCTTATCGATCTGCTGGGCTTTGAAGGCGCGGAGATCCGCCTCACCGGCGGTGGAAGCCAGAGCCGCTTCTGGTCGCAGATGATTGCGGATGTCATCGGCAAGCGCGTGCTCGTTCCCTCGGGATCCGAATTCGGAGCCAAGGGCGCCGCGCTGATCCTTGCCACGGCACTGGGCGATTTCTCTTCGGTACGCGAGGCTGCTTTCCCCACCGAGGACTTGGATCGCCAGCATGATCCGGATCTCGCCCGGGCCTCAGCCTACGCAGACGCTCGGGCAACATTTGCGAATGTGCGACAAAAACTGCTTCGAGGCTGATGCCCTGCTTTTTTCTGACGAACCTGTCTTGACAGATCGCCGGATCGTGATGTCTACTAATTGGACTATACCAATTTACAAACCGGAATAGACCATCATAGGAACCATAATAGGAAACTGTCCATGGCCGAAGCCGAGCAACCGATCTACAGGCAGATCGCGACCTCTCTGGAAGCGGACATCACCTCTGGAAAATTGAAAGAGGGTGACAAGCTGCCGTCCGAGCGTGTGCTGGCGGAGCAATTCGGTATCTCGCGCATGACGGCCCGTCAGGCCATGCGCGAACTGACGGCAAAAGGCATTCTGGTCACCCGGACAGGGCATGGCACCTTTGTGGGCCAGCCGCAGATTCAGCAAACCCTGACAACATTGACCGGCTTCAGCGAACAGATGGAGCCGCTGGGCTATGAGCTTTCCAGCATCGTCATCAGTTCGAGCCTGTCGCAAGCGGACAATGCCTGCGCTGCAGCCCTGAAACTGACCCAGACCGCTCAGGTCCACCGCCTTGTTCGCGTTCGGCTGGTGGATGGCAAGCCGCTGGCCATCGAGACCACGGAAGTGCGCGCAGATGTTGCGCCGGGTCTATTGGACAAGGCCGATTTCTCGCACGAGTCCCTATACTCTATTTTACGCGCAAGCTTCGACATTGTGCCGACGACGGCTGAACAGGTGCTCGAAGCCGCACAAGCGTCCCCCGATGTCGCACGCACCTTGCAGATCAAGGCAGGAGAGGCGCTTTTGAAGCTGACCCGCCTCACTTTCGATGCCCAAGGTGAACCCTTCGAATATGTCCGTTCATTCTATCGTGGTGACAGCTTCGCCATGAAAGTCAATCTCACACTAGGATCCCCCAAGAACCAATGACAAATATGACCGATGGCTATTTCGATGCCCTGATCGACCGATTGACCGCTCTCAAGAGCGCCACAGAGCCTGCCATGAAAGCGGCAGCGGACGCTATTGTGAAATCGGCACGGTCCGATGGCCGCATCTACATCTTCGGTACCGGTCATTCACACATGATGGCCGAGGAAATGCACTATCGGGCAGGCGGTCTGGCAATCACGGTGCCCATTCTCGCAGCGCCGACCATGATCCATGAAGGCGCCATTGCCGGAACGAAATACGAGCGCCTTGAGGGGATCGTGTCGCCGATCTTCGAGCGCTACAACATCCAGCCCGATGACGTCCTCGTCGTCATTTCGAATTCGGGCGTCAATGCCGCTCCCATCGAGGCCGCCCGCATCGGCCGGGACATCGGCTGCACGGTGATCGGTCTGACCTCGCTCGATTATTCCACTGCGTCTGCCAATGGCCGCCAGCGCCTTGCCGACCTTGCCGACATCGTCATCGACAATGGCGCACCTCCGGGGGATGCCATCATGTCGATCCCCGGATCGGCACTCAAGGTGGGGCCAGTGTCCACGGCAATCGGCATGACCATCCTCAATGCCATCTTCGTTGAAGTGGCGACCCAGCTTGCATCCGATGGCGATGCACCAATTTACCTGAGCGCGAACATGCCCGGCGCGAAGGAAATAAACCAGAAACTGGTTGAGCGCTACAGAGCGCGAAACCCCCACCTATAAAAGCAATAATAACAAGGCACGACATCTCCACCAAAGAGGGAACATCAACATGAAGAGATTAATGGCACTACTGGCCGGAGCCACATTGTTGGCTCCCGTGGCAACACTGGCAGATCCGGTCGAAGTCACCGTTTGGCACATGGAACAACCCCCGCAGCGTGTGGCGCGCATTCAGGAATTGATCGATGCCTTCAACGAGGCCAATCCTGAAATCGTCGTCAAACAGGAACCGCAGAACTGGGGCGAAATCTACGCCAAGGCCCCGGCAGCACTGGCGGCGGGAGCCGGTCCGGACATGCTGTTTGCAATCCCGGACTTCACGCCCATTCTCAAGGATATTGGCGCGCTCGCCGATGTGTCCGATCTCGTCAAGGAGCTCGACGAGAAACACGACTTCATCGATAGCGCGGTCGAAGCCTATACCTATGACAACGGCACATGGGCGGTTCCGCTCTATAACCAGTCGATGAACCTGTGGTATCGCAAAAGCGTCTTCGAGAAGGCCGGCATCGAGGTTCCCAAAACATGGGAAGAATGGACCGCCGCAGCCAAGGCCCTGAGCAAGGATGGCATGTATGGCATCGGGCTGCCGGCCAACAAGCAGCTCTACACCGACCAGACTGTCTATTCGGTCATGGTCAATGGCGGGGCGTCCGAGATCTACAACGAAGACGGCTCTCTGCGCTTTGACAATCCAAAGACGGTTGCCGCCTATGACTATTATGCCAACCTGCAGAAACTCTCCCCGCCGGACAGCCCGTCCTGGACCTGGGGCGAAGCGGAAGCCTGTTTCGCGGCCAACAGTTGCGGCATGGTCATGCAGTTCACGGTGATCTCGACCTATGACACCCAGACCGATGGCGATGCATCCGATCTCGGCGTTGCCGCGATTCCTCATGCCGCCGATCAGGACGAGCATGCAACCATCGCCTATCCGAACGCCGTGATGATGCTCTCCACGGATGAGGCAAAGGCTGAAGCCTCCAAGAAGTTCGTCAGCTTCATGCTTGAGCCGGAAAATTATGGCCGGTTGCTGAACATGGAACCGGGCCTCTTCATGCCGTTGACTGCAGATGGTGCAAAGGCTGAGAGCTTCTGGCAGGATCCGACCGTCCAGAAATACAAGTCGCAGATTGAAACCGTGATCGAAAACTCGAAAAACGGCAAGCTGTTTGGCTTCACCAGCGGACGTGTCTTCCCCGCCATTGCTGCGATTTCGGCACAGAACCTCATCGCCGAGACGCTGCAGAATATCACCGTCAATGGCATGTCGCCTGCCGAAGCCGTCGCTGCGGGTCAGGCGCACATGAAAGACGTTTCGCAGTAAGCAACAAACAGTAGGCAACAAAGGAGCGCTGGATGCGACACTCTCGACTATATGCCGCGCTGTTTGTCGGACCGGCGTTCATCGTATTGGCGGCCATTCTCGGATGGCCGCTGATCTCCGCCATCATCCTCAGTTTGCAGGATGTGCGGACCATTGGATCGGAAGGTCATTGGGTGGGCCTTGCGAACTATGAGAAAATCATCAGCGGAACCAAGTTCTGGAGCGCCAGCTGGCTCAGCCTGGTCTGGGTTCTGGCCAATGCCGCTCTCCAGACCCTTCTGGCTCTGGCTGCGGCGCTGGTTCTCAATCAGAAATTCCCGGGCGTCCGTGTTGCCCGGACCTGGATCATCCTGACCTGGATCGTGCCGACCGTCGTGGTCGTGATGATCTGGCGCTGGTTGTTTTCCACCTCCGGCGGCATGATCAACCCGATGCTCATGCAACTGGGGATCATCGATCGGCCGGTTGGCTTCTTCGCCACACCAGAAACCGCGATGTCGACACTCATTTTCATCAATTCCTGGCGCTGGTTCCCGTTTATCGCGCTGATGATGCTGGCGGGCCTGACGCGCATCCCGGGCGATCTCTATGAGGCAGCCCGCATTGACGGGGCCGGAGCTGTCAAACGGTTCACCCGCATCACATGGCCGCTTCTGGCTCCCACTCTCGGGGTGTTGCTGGTGATCGGCACGCTTCTGTCGTTCAACGTCTTTGACATCATCTGGCTGCTCACCAGTGGTGGCCCTGCTGGCGGCACGCGCACCCTGCCGGTGTTGATCTATGAAACCGCCTTCAAGGGCTATCGCCTCAGTGAAGCCTCGGCAGTTGCCGTGCTTGCCACCATCATTCTCATGATCTTTGCCCTCTTTGCCACGAGGTCTCTGGCGGATGCGGGAGAAAGCCGATGAAGCGCTCACTTTTATGGAATGTCGTACTGGCGCTGGTGATTTTCTTCTTTCTCGCCCTGATCCTTATGCCCTTCTGGTGGGTGGTCAGCGGATCTGTGAAGTCGCCACAAGAAATCATTGCGCGTGTACCGACGATGGTTCCGAATACCTTCTCGCTTCAGCATTACCAGAAGCTCTTGAACCAGTCCGATTACATGACCTACATGGTCAACTCGATCTCGGTGGCGACCTTCTCGACACTCATCACCCTTTTGCTTGCAGTCCCCGCTGCATATGCGTTCTTCCGCCTCAAATTTCCGGGGCGGGAGACGCTGTTTCGGATCATCCTGCTCGCCTATGCCTTTCCCAGCATCGTCGTGCTGATCCCGCTGTTCGGCATGTTTGCAAAACTTGGCCTGATCGACACCAGAACCGCATTGGTGGTGGTCAACGTCACCTTTGCCTTGCCCTTTTCGATCTGGATGCTGCGCTCCTTCTTCAGCTCAGTCCCCTTGGAAATCGAGGAAGCCGCCATCATGGACGGTGCGCCGCCCCTGATCATCCTGCGCCGGATCATGATCCCCTTGATCGCTCCGGGCATTGCCAGTGTCGGCATTTTCGCGTTTGTATCCGCCTGGACCGAATATGTCTTCACCTCGGTGATCATTCTTTCGGATGCCAACCGGACGGTGCCCGTCGGCTTTTCCGGCATCATCGGGCAATATCAAATCGACTGGGGCCTTCTCCTCGCAGGGGCCAGCTTTGCAACGCTTCCCGTCATCCTTCTGTTCGCCCTGATCGGTCGCTGGTTTGTTGCCGGCCTGACGGAAGGCGCAGTCAAGTGATGCATTCTTGAATCATACTGGACTTATTCATGGCTAATCTGGAACTCAAAAAAGTCGTCAAGAAATTCGAGAAGACCGAAGTCATCCGGTCGGTGGATCTTGAGGTCAAGAGCGGCGAATTTGTCGTCTTCGTCGGCCCCTCCGGCTGCGGCAAGTCAACACTCCTGCGCCTGATTGCCGGGCTTGAAACGGTCACGTCGGGAGCGGTCGTCATTGATGGTGAAGACGTCACCAAAAAGGAGCCGTCCGACCGCGGCATTGCGATGGTCTTTCAGACCTATGCCCTTTATCCGCACATGACGGTCGAACAAAACATGGCCTTTGGTCTGGAAATGGCCGGCATCGACAAGACGAAGCGCACGGCGCTGGTCAAGAAGGCCGCGGAAACCCTGCAGCTGGAGCTCTATCTCAAGCGCAAGCCAAAGGCTCTGTCCGGTGGGCAGCGTCAACGCGTGGCGATCGGCCGGGCCATCGTCAGGGAGCCCAAGATCTTCCTGTTTGATGAACCGCTGTCCAACCTTGATGCCGAATTGCGGGTTCAGATGCGCCTCGAGATTGCCCGCCTGCATGCCGAGCTTGGTGCAACCATGGTTTATGTGACCCATGATCAGGTTGAGGCCATGACCCTTGCGTCCCGTATCGTGGTCTTGCGCGATGGCTGCGTGGAACAGATCGGAACGCCGGACGAGCTATACAGCAATCCGGACAATGTCTTCGTTGCCAGCTTCATCGGCTCCCCCAAGATGAACATCATCGGCGCAAAGGTCACCGGACGGGCAGACAATGGCGCGGCCCTTGTCTCTGTCCCGGAGCTGGGGGTGGAAAATCTGGCGGTGATGCCGCGCGATCGTTCGGCGCAGTTGCCACCGGACGTGCGCATCGGTATTCGGCCCGAACATTTCGATACCGAACCGGGCGAAGCGAATTTCACGGTGAAATGCGCCGTGATCGAAAAACTGGGGGGCGTCTCCTACGTCTATACCGATACGGGCCGCGAGAATGCCCTGACCATCGAAATGCGCGGCATGACCACGCCGATCAGGCCGGATGACAATCTGGATCTGTCCATCAGCGGCTCTGATTGCCTGCTGTTTAGCACAGGTGGCGCGCGTCTTTGAGGCGGCGTTCACGCCACCAATGGATAAGCAAACTTGCCTCATTCTCGCCTCAGCGATGATGTCGCATGGTCTAAGGATAAAAACGGGTGCCTATAGCCCGGACGCCACAGCGACCGGGCCATGGCACCCAACACCTGACCATGGAGACACACGACATGAATGCGACCGTGACGAAAAGCCTTCTTGCCGTCGGCCTGATTGCAGGCTTCGGCTCCATCGCCATCCCGGCGCAAGCCCAGACTTTCAACACCCGCCCACCAAATGCCGACAATCAAAGCCCGGCTTTCAAGGGCCAGACCAGAGCGCCGATCCTTTCTGACGGCGTCACCCTCAAGCGCGAGGTGATCGCCAATGGGCTCGATCATCCCTGGGGTATGGACCAGTTACCCGAAGGCCGCTGGCTGGTGACTGAGCGCCCCGGCCAGATGCGGATCATCGCGCCCGACGGGACCAAGTCGGACCGCATCGGTGGCCTGCCGGAGGTGGATGCCCGCGGTCAGGGTGGTTTGCTTGATGTCACCGTCAAGGACGATTTTAAACAGACGCGCCGCGTCTGGTGGAGCTATGCCGAGCCACGCGGCAACGGCACCAACGCCACGGCAGTGGCAACCGGCACCCTGTCCGAAGACGATAGCCGCATGGAAAATGTCAAGGTTATCTTCCAGCAGCAGCCACCATGGCGTTCGACCTATCATTTCGGCTCGCGACTGGTGTTTGATGAAAGCGATGCCTTGTTCGTGACCACCGGCGAACGCTCTTTGGAGGAGCCACGCCAATTGGCTCAGGATGTCGGTACGACCATCGGCAAGGTGGTACGCATCAACCCGATGGGAGGCCCGGCTGATGGCAATCCCGAGATTGATGGCGGTCTGCCGGAAATCTGGTCTTATGGCCATCGCAACCTGCAAGCCGCAGCTCTCGATGCGGACGGCAAGCTCTGGACCGTTGAACATGGCCCCAAAGGTGGTGATGAACTCAACCAGCCCAAACCCGGCCTGAACTACGGCTGGCCGGTGATTTCGTATGGCATCAACTATTCCGGCGCACCGGTCGGAGAAGGCCTGACCGCAAAAGACGGCATGGAACAGCCGGTTTATTACTGGGATCCGGTGATTGCCCCGTCCGGCATGGTCTTTTATGACGGAGACATGTTTCCGGCCTGGCGCGGTGATGCCTTGATTGGCGGATTGGCCAGTCGAGCGCTCGTCCGGCTCGAAATCGAGGACGGCAAGGTGGTTGGCGAGGCACGTTATATCGAGGGAAATGCCCGCATCCGCGATGTTGATGTCGATGCCTCGGACGGATCGATTATCGTTCTGACCGATGCGGACCGCGGAGCCCTCATAAAGCTGACACCGCGCTGAAGGGCATGAACAGACGATAGGCACACGGCCGCTTCGGACACCCGAGGCGGCCTTTTTCATGACCAAAGCTCAGCCAACAGTTTGATACAAACGGATACGTTTGACCATGAACGAATACCGTTCTTGGGTTGCGACGGCTTTCCAAATACCGCTATTTTAGAAAATAAGAATATAATAGCCGTTTCATTCTGACCTGCGACAAGCCCCGAGAAGAGCCTTTAACGAGAGGACCGCCATCATGGGCATACTGAAGAAGCTTCTCTTCCTTCCGCCGATCGCGCTTGCAGTCGTTCTGTTCATGATGTCCGGCAAGTCCGCAAAACCGCCAAGAGCGGCCTCGGACAAACAGGAGAAGGCGACGCCGGTCAAGGTCATCGGAGCCAAGTCCATCACGGTGACGCCCTCGGTGAGCGGATATGGCCGGGTTCAGCCCGCCCGCGCTTGGGAAGCGGTGGCTGAGGTTGCCGGACCGGTTGTCTGGACCGCGGAAAATCTGCGAGACGGGCTGTTGATCGGCCAAGGCACCGAATTGTTGCGCATCGATACGCGCGAGTATGAACTGGGGCTGGCGCAGCTCGATGCAGAGCGCGAAGCCCTTGATGCCAGGGACCGCACCAATGAGGCATCGCTCCGGATCGAACAGCGCGCCCTTGATCTGCTCAAGGAAGATCTCAGCCGCAAACAGACCTTGCTCAAACAGGGCTCGACCTCGCAAGCCATGGTCGACGCTGCCGAACGGGCGATGCTCACCGCTGAAGCGAAGGTGCAGACGCTTTTAAGCAACATCAAGCTCAATGAGGCCGAGCGCAATGTCCTGAAGCAAAAGCGCGAAATCGCTGCGCTCAATGTGGAGCGCACGGTCATCAAAGCACCGTTTGATCTGCGCCTCGGGACGGTCGATATCGCGCTGGGGCAATATGTCAACAAGGGCGAAAAGCTCTTCTCCGGCGATGGCATCGCCGTTGCCGAGGTGGTGGCCCAATTCCCGGTTGGAGCCCTCAGCCCGCTGTTGGGCAAGACCGGCACCCCCGGCGCGGCTCTGGGAACGCTCGCCGACGACAAAAAAGCGGTCTCGGATCGCCACGCCCTGCTCAAGGCCAAGGTGCGCCTCAACACACCAAAAACCACCGTTGAGTGGGATGCGGTGGTGGATCGCGTCACGGCGACTATGGACCCCAAGACCCGCACACGAGGCATCGTGCTCAAGATCGAGGATCCTTATGGGCAGGCGACTCCCGGTCAACGCCCGCCTCTGGTCCGCGATATGGCCGTTGAAGTGGTGCTGATCGGACCGCCCAGAAAGGGCATGATCGCTCTGCCAGCCCTTGCTGTGCGCAAAAGCAAGGTAATGATAGTCGACGATGAAAAACGCCTGCGTTTTATCAGCGCTAAACCAGCCTATATTCAGGGCAATATCATTGTGCTGAAATCCGGTGTCGAGCCCAAGCAAAAGGTGATCGTCTCCGACATGCCATCGCCCGTCGAAGGAATGCTGCTCAAGCCCCGCCCGGACAAGGCACTGCTCGCGCGTGTCATCGCTGAGGCGACCGGCAAAAGCCAGAGCAAGAGCAAGGGAATGTGATCGTCATGATCCGCTACTTTGCCCAGCACCCGACGGCAGCCAATCTCCTGATGGTGGCAATCCTGCTGGTCGGTGCCCTGTCCCTGCCGCGCCTGCAAAGGGATACCTTTCCCGTCACCGACCCAACCGAAGTCGAGGTCCGGGTCAATTATCCCAGCGCCACGGCCTTGGATGTCGAGGAAGCGGTCTGCCTGCGCGTGGAGGAAGCCCTCGGCGTCATTCCCGGCAAAAAGGAGCTGACCTGCGAAGCACGGGAAAATCTGGCCATTGCCGTGGTCACCATGCATGAAGGGCGGGATTTCGACACTTTCTACAATGATATCAAGAGCGAAATCGAAGCCATCACCGGCTTTCCCGATCAGGTCGAGCGGCCAACAGTCACCAAGATGGAACGCACCGCGACCATTGCGACCATCGCCATCACCGGCATCGAGGATGAGGCAGGCCTGTTCGCCTATGCCAACGGCGTTCTCTCTCGCGTCCTGCGCAACAAGACCATCGCTCAGGCAACCCTCAAAGGCTTTGCCGATCCTCTCATTGATGTACGGGTGTCCGAGACGGCCCTACGCGATCTGGGTCTCAGCATCACCGATGTGGCTACCGCCATTAGAAACCAGAGCATCGACCTGCCTGCAGGCACTCTGCAAACCGGTAGTGGCGATCTGGTGCTGCGCTATGCGGATCAGCGACGCAAGCCGCACGAATTTGCCGATATTGTGATCAAGAGCACACCGGATGGCGGTATCTTGCGCTTGAGGGATATTGCGACCGTTGCGAAAACCTTCGAATTTGCTGAAGACAAGGTCACCTTCAACGGCAAGCAGGCGGCGCTGATCGAGATTGCCAAGACGCCCAATCAGGACACGCTGAAGATCAAGGCGCTGATTGATACAATCCTGCAAAAGGAGCGCGCAATCGCGCCTCCCGCTGTCGGCCTCGAGATCTCGCAGGATGTCTCCCCCAACATCATCGACCGCCTTCGCATCCTCACGGTCAATGGTGCGCAAGGTCTGGTGCTGGTCTTTCTGACCATGTGGCTGTTCTTCTCCTTCCGCTACAGTTTCTGGGTTGCCATGGGCTTGCCGGTTTCCTTTCTCGGGGCGATTTTCATCATGCAGGGACTGGGCTACACGCTCAACACCATGACCATGGTTGGCCTGATCGTATCCGCCGGGTTGCTGATGGATGATGCCATCGTCATCTCCGAGAATATCGGCGCGCGCCTGAAGAAAGGCGACAATGAGCTTGATGCAGCCGTCAACGGCACGCTTCAGGTCATGCCCAGCGTCGTCTCATCCTTCCTGACAACCATCCTCATCGTCGGCCCGCTGGCTCTGATGGCGGGTAAGATCGGGGCGGTGCTGAAAGTGATGCCAGTCATTTTGGTCATCACGCTGGCGGTGAGCCTCGTTGAAGCCTTTCTCATCCTGCCATCCCACCTCCATCATTCGCTGAAAAAACAGGGTGCCAACAAACAATCCCGTTTCCATGCTGCATTCGAGCGCGGCTTTGAAGGCTTCCGCAACGGGGTCTTTGCACACGCCATCGCGTGGGCGATTGCCTGGCGCTATCTGACCATCGGCCTTATCATTGGCCTGTTGATCCTGTCGGCGGCGTCGTTCCCCAGCGGCTTGCTCAAATTCCGGTCCTTCCCGAAGCTGGAAAGCGACACCATTCAGGCGCGCATCCTGATGCCGCAAGGCACCCCCTTGGCCGAGACCCAAGAGGCCGTTCAGCAGGTCGTGGCTGCACTGAAAAAAGTGAATGAGGAATTCAAGCCGATCCAGATCGAGGGTCAGGAGCTGGTCAACAACATCCTCGTCTATTACGGCGTCAATGCGGATGCCAACGAAAAAGGCCCGCATCTGGCGACCATCAGCGCCGATCTGCTCCGGGCGCAACAGCGCGAGGGGGATTTGCGCGAAATGCTGTCCCGCTGGCGCAAGTTGACCGGCCCGGTCGCGGGCGCTCTTGCGATGAAATTCACCGACAAGGAACGCGGCGTTGCAGGCAATGCCATCGATATCCGGCTCAAGGGCAACGATCTTGAGCAGCTCAAAGCGGCAGGCAATGACCTCAAGGCGTTCCTCAATGGCTATGAAGGGGTTGTTGATGTCCTCGATGACCTCAGGCCCGGCAAGCCGGAATTCATCGTCACCCTGCATGACGATGCCGGTGGCCTCGGCCTCACCGCAAAGTCGGTCTCTGAAGAGCTTCGGGCGATTGTGCAAGGGGGAACCGGTCTTGAAATTCAATCCGGCAGCTACGGCATCGACGTGCGCGTGCGTCTGGCAGAAGGCGCGATTGATAGCCGAGGCGGCATCAACGACATCTATGTTACCGCGCCGGATGGCTCCAAAATCCCGCTCGCCACGGTGGCCGATGTGCGCGAAACCCGCGGATACGCAAGGATCAACCGGGTGGACGGCCTCAGGACCGTCACGGTTCAGGGGGCGATCAAGGCCAATGTCGTCAATGCCCGCGAGCTGATGATGGTGACCCGTTCCCAGTTCCTGCCCAACTTGAAGAAAACCTATCCGGGCGTCTCGGTCGCCTTTGTCGGACAGGGCAAGGAAGCCTCCGCCACCGGTGCCTCACTGCTCACCTATGTGCTCATCGGCATTGCCTTCGTGTTCATGCTCTTGAGCTTCCAGTTCAAGAGCTATGTTCAGCCCTTCATCGTGCTGGCGGCAATCCCCCTCGGGGCCATCGGCATGGTTATTGGTCATCTTGCCATGGGGCTGGACCTGTCGATCCCCAGCCTTGTCGGCCTTGCCACTCTATCGGGCGTGGTGGTCAACAATTCGATCCTGCTGGTCTCTTTCATCCGCGAAGAAATGGCCGCTGGCATGGATCCGATCGAGGCGTCCTGTGCGGCGGCAAAGGCCCGTTTCCGCGCTGTGGTGCTGACCTCGCTGACCACCATCGCAGGCCTGTTGCCCCTGCTGGCAGAGACAAGCACACAGGCACAGTTCCTGATCCCGCTTGTCAACAGCCTCGCCTTCGGTCTGTTCACGGCGACGGTCCTGTCCTTGTTTCTTGTTCCCAGCCTCTTCGCCATTCTGGCGGATTTCGGGCTGGTAAAGGCAACAGGCGAACGCAGCGTCAAAACGTGATGGCTCTGACCCGGTCCTTGTCTTCTTCCAGCGTGAGGCTGCTTTCGGCATGAACCAGTGCTATCGCTGCCTGATTGTGTGCCGCCGCAGAGAAAGCATTCTCCCCGATCTCGCTCAGGGCTTTCAGAACCTTTCGAAGTCTCATTTGCACCTCGACCTGACCGGCACCATCTCTTGCGATCAGGTGGAAGGAATCATCAAAAAGATCGACGCTTCGGAGTGGCGGCACATGGATATTGGGAAAGGACACATCGTCACTGTCACTATCGTGGTCGGCATCGTTCGACTGTTGTTTCTGCGACCACAACGTTAGCAGGCGTGCTTGCCTGCCGATGATGTCAATCGCGGTTCCCGGATCATTGACGCCGGGCGACAGGGCACGAATGGCGATTTCGCTGAGCACACAAAGACCGAATCTGGGATCCTGATCAAAATTTCGTTCGTTGCCGATGGTAATGGCGTTCTGGACCGCGGCGCGGAAATGCTCGATGTTTTCCTTGTCCTTTTTGCTCGCGTCCAGTGTTATGTAGGCCAGATTGGTATTGAGAAACACGAAGGTTCCCGGTGTTGCAGCTAGAAAGATTTCTCCACCGGCTTCGGTGGCGCAATTGGAAAGGCGTTGCAGGTCGACATGCTGGATATAGCCGGTTGATTCGGAGAAAATACCGATTGCCCAAGCGGGGATCGCGTCCTCGTCAAGCAGCGCTCTTCCGCCAAGATAAGGGGCTGCAAGCCGTGTCAGCATCGCGTTTTTCGTTGCCTGCTCAACCCTGTCGGCAGCTTCTTCAACCCTGCCGAGCTTGGTGAGATAGTCGATCCAGCGCAACAGCGACAGGACCACCAGCGCGATAACCAGTACCGTGACCGCGAACAGGACGATCCTGCCTTGTGGGCCGTAGGCTCCCGCATTGAGCACCACCAGCCCGACCATGCTGAACAGAAAGGATCCGATGAAGGAGGACAGGGCATTCTGGGAGGAGTGATCCTCGATCAGAAGCCGCGTTGCGCGCGGCGTTGCATTGCTTGTTGCTGTGTTGAAGGCGGCGGTCATGACGCTGAGCGAAAAGGTCGTCACCGTCAGCATGCTTGAGGCGATGATCGTCAGAATATTCTCGATCGCATCCGCGCCAATGTCGAACTTGATCGGCAGGGTGGGCAGCTCGTCCACCAAAGACGCAAGGCCCGCAGCGCAAATACCCAGAAAACCAATCAGGGCTGCACGCACCCAGAGGCGTCGTGTGAACTGCAAGAGAATCCAGTGCCATTTGGACATGTGCCGCTCTCCCTTTTCGAGCGAACGCCCTACGGGTTCGCAACCACCCCATAGTGCATACTTCTGCAAAAGAAGTCTCGCCCGATTGAAAATTAATTCAGATTCAATCGGGCCGCATGCATGTCGAAATGATCAATGAGCGCCTGACAATTGTGGCTGAGTTGGTCGCCACGCGGCTTGATCACCGAATAGCCAAAGCGGCTCTCGATCGTGATCGGTCGCACAATACCGCCCATCCGCTGGTGATCTTCCGCGGTGAAGCCATCGACGATGCCTGCGCCCACCCCGCGGATCACCAGCGCAGAGACAATCTGGGACAGGTAGGAGCGTGTCTTGATGCTGGGCGGACGACGCATGCGCGCAAACAGCCGGTTGAAGATGCGCCCCGTGATGGTTGATTCGTCAAAGGCGACAAAATCTATGTCTGCAAGATCATCAAGCGTGACGATCAGCTTTTCTCCATAGGGGTGATCGGCCGGAGCGATGAAGCGAAACGGCACATCTCCGGTCATCACCACATCCACCTCGTGCTTGTGCTCCGTCGGGATGCCAAAGCCGACCTGGCACTGCCGCATGGCGACCTGCCGCACCACATTCAGTGTTGTCATCGACAGCGAGTCTACCCGAAACTCCGGACGCTGCAGCAGCAGCTCCGAGATGACGGTGCACAAGACGGTCTGTGCGAAGGCGGGGGCCGCCGCGATGCGCAGGGTCGAGCGGTTGCCACTACGGATTTCCTCCGCCGCCTCGGCAATCTGCCTGAGGCCGACAAAGCTGCGCTCCACCTCCTTGATCAACTCGTAAGCCTCTGGCGTCGCGATGACTCTGCTGCCGTGCCGGGTGAAGAGCGGGATGTTGAGGTCGTTCTCCAAATCGCGGATAAGACGGCTCACCGCAGGCTGTGAAACACGCAATTCCTCCGCTGCGGCAGAGACGCTTCCGGTCAGCATAACAGCGGAGAAAGCTTCCAGTGCTCTTTGTGATAAACTATTCATTATAACAATTTCACATATTAAAGATCAAATTTTGTATTTGCCTTATAAAATATTTGCCGTCAGGCTGACAATAAGAAAGTTTTCAGGAGGTCATCGTGACAGAAGCAGCAATCGACCAAGCCGTCCCCGCAGACAAGGATGTGGTCATCATTGGTGGAGGCGTTGTCGGCATTTGTGCGGCAATTTACCTCGCAGACGCGGGACTTTCCGTTGCTGTGTGCGAAAAGGGCACGGTCGGGGCCGAACAATCCTCGCGCAACTGGGGCTGGATCCGCAAGGCCGGGCGCGACTATCGCGAACTTCAACTGATGATCGAGAGTGCCAAACTCTGGGGCCGGCTTGCGGCAGATGTCGACGAAGACATCGGCTATGGAATACGCGGAATCTCTTACCTTTCGGAGACCGAAAAGGAACTCGACGAACACCGCAAATGGCTGAAAGACAACGAAGGCTTTGATCACGGTTCACGCCTGATAACGCGCGACGAGGTAAGTGAAATCCTCGATCGCACGGACCATCCCTTCATCGGTGGACTGCATTCTGCTGACGACGCCACCGCTGAGCCGTCGCTGGCTGTTCCCGCCTTCTCCCGCCTCGCTCAAAAGAAGGGCGTCACAATTCTTGAGAATTGCGCCGTCCGTACGGTCGAAAGCGAGAGCGGTCAGGTGACGGGCGTCGTCACCGAACATGGGCCGATCAGCTGTCGCTTCGCCGTCATGGCCGGAGGTGCCTGGGCGCGGACCTTCCTTGAAAACATGGACATCATCATCCCGCAGCTTGCGGTCAAGGGCAGCGCCATGCGCACGACGGAAGCTCCCAATATTCTGGAAGGCGCAGCCGGTGCCACGCGGGCATCGATCCGTCGCCGCAAGGATGGCGGCTATACCGTTGCCAAGAGCCGGACGGCCGAATTTCAGATCATCCCCGCCGCTTTCCGTCATTTCGTCAATTTTGCCCCCGTCATGATGGACCGGCTTGGTCTCGTCAAGCTCCGTGTCAGCAAACAATTCTTCGGTCCGCTCGGACATCATCGCTGGACATCCGATGAAAAGACCCCGTTCGAGGAAATGCGCACTCTCGATCCCGAACCGGACATGAGCCTGATGGGCAAGGTGATCAAGGAAGCCAAGGCCCTGCATCCGGCCCTCAAGGATGTCGAAATCGCTGAAGCCTGGGCAGGCATGATCGACGTCATGCCCGACGAGGTGCCGATTATCGAAATGACGGATAAGCCGTCGGGCTTTGTTATCGCCACCGGGCTATCCGGTCATGGTTTTGGCACGGGGCCGGGTGTCGGCAAGCTGGTGCAGCAAATCATTTGCAGCGAGGAGCCGATGGTCGACATATCCCCCTTCAAATCCGCTCGCTTCACATAAGGATGTCTGAATGAGTGAACGCCCCCCTTTCCATCCAGACGTTATTGTCGTCGGCGCCGGCATCACGGGCCTGTCGGCGGCTGTGGAACTGGCCGAAAGCGGGGTGCGAACCAGACTGATCGATGCCTATGGCCCGGCGGCCATGGCCTCTGGCTGGACGCTGGCGGGTGTGCGCCAGTCGGGCCGGGATCCGGCCGAGCTGCCAATGGCGAAGAAAGCCGTTGAAATCTGGCAAACTCTGCATGAAAAGCTCGGAGCCGAAACCGGCTATCGCCAAGAGGGCAATCTGCGTCTGGCCCGCACTGAAGCGGAAGTGGTGGCCATTCGTACCCTCGTCAAGCAACAGTCCGATATCGGCCTTGATCTGAGGTTCCTTGACAACCTTGAAGACATTCGCGCCATTGCTCCCCCGCTATCCGATACCGTGCTGGCGGCCTCCTACTGTCCGACGGACGGTCATGCTGATCCGCTAATGGTGGCCGAGGCCTATCTGTCGCGTGCCAAAGCGTTGGGCGTTGAAATCATATTTGGTGAGCGCGTTACGGCTCTGACGGTCTCTCAAGGCAAGGTGACGGGTCTTGTCACCGATGCCGGCAGTCATGCCGCCGGGGCCGTTCTACTGGCCACAGGCTTTCTGAGCAATCGCCTGCTCGAGCCTCTGGGGACGACGATCCCCTTGCGCCAACCCATGGTAACGGTGATCCAGACCGCGCCCGCTGAACCCCAGCTTTGCCCCGTTCTTGGTGTTGCCAATGCCGATATGGCGGCCCGGCAGGAGCTTTCCGGGCGCTTTCGCGTCACCAGCGGCATGGAAACATGGCCCGGAACCCTCGTTGAAGAGAACGGCAAACCCGCAATACGTCCCTATGCCCGCGCCATCGAGGCGACAATTAGCAAGGTTGCCACGGTTCTTCCCGTCCTGCATGATCTGGAAATCGAAAAGATCTGGGCCGGAGCGCTTGATCTCACGCCGGATGCCTTGCCGGTGATTGATGTCGCGCAAGGGTTTGACAATCTGATGATTGCCGCGGGCTTTTCCGGGCATGGTTTCGGCATTGGTCCGGTTACGGGGCCGTTGGCAGCCCAGAAGCTCATTGGCAAAAAGCCGGATCTTGATATCGACGCCTTCAGGCTGGATCGATTTGATTCCCTGACCGGTGCCGAAGCGACCCTGACCTTGCATGGGTGAGGGCATCAGATGACAAAGGGAGACACAGATGCTTGAGCCGAACGGACGTGTGATCATGATATCGGGTGCCAACCGCGGCATTGGTCTGGCGGTGGCAAGGCAACTGCTCGACAAGGGCTTTTGTGTCAGCGCGGGCGCCAGAAGCATCGACGCTCTGGGCGAAGCCTTCGCCGGGGCGGATTCGGACCGCTTGCTCTGCTCACCTTATGATGCCGCCGACCGCAACAGCCATGAGGCCTGGCTTCAAGCGACCATCGATCGGTTTGGCAAGCTCGATGGCCTTGTCAACAATGCCGGCACCAGCAACACCTTTACCATCGAGGCGGGCGACGAGGAAGAGCTCGATACCCTCTGGGCAATCAACATCAAAGGGCCGTTGTTTCTCACCCGGATCTGCATGCCCCACCTGAAGGCTGCCGGAACCGGGCGTGTGATCAACATAGCCTCTCTTTCAGGCAAACGTGTCCGAAATGAAAATGTTGCGTATAATATGACCAAGCATGCGCTCATCGCGCTCACCCACAACACGCGCCGGATCGGCTGGGATCACGGTGTCAGGGCGACGGCCATCTGCCCCAGTTTCGTTGCGACGGATCTGACTGACGATGTGGCCAAGGTCAGCAAAGAAGAGATGATCCAGCCAGAAGATTTTGCCGAAGTGGCCGCGCTTGCGTTGTCCCTTCCCAATACTGCCTGCATGGCGGAAATGATCGTCAACTGCAGGCTCGAGGACACCTTCTGAGAAAAGGTGCCTCACACAATTCAAAACAAACAAAACAAACAAAACAAATAACAAAAACACCAATCACCAACACCAAACGATAAACATCACCACCAGGGGAAGAAAGTCATGAAGTTTAGATACGGAATTGCCTTAACCAGCATGCTGTTGGCCAGTCAGGCCATGGCAGCTGGGACCACGCTCAACGTCGGCATGGGGGTTGCTGATGCGGGCAAGCTCGATCCGCATGTTGCTACCACCACATCGGACAAGGGCCTTCTATACTGGATGTTCAACGGTCTTGTGCGCATCAAGCCCGGTGAGGCCAGCCCCGAATTCATCGAACCCGATATCGCCAAGAGCTGGACCAAGAACGAGGATGGCACCGAGTGGGTCTTTTCCCTGCGCGATGATGTCGAATGCCACGGCGACTATGGCAAGATTGACGCCGAAGACGTTGTCTATTCGCTCGAACGGTCCGCCAATCCTGATTTCTCAGCGTTCGCCAAGGACTATACGGCCTTCGAAAGCGTCGAGGCCACCGGTCCGCTCGAAGTCACCATCAAGCTGAAGAACCCGGTTCCCAGCCTCTTGGGCCTGCTTGTGCCCTATCACGGCGGCAACATCGTCTGTAAGGATGCGGTCGAGGCCTTGGGCGACGAATATCAGCGCTCGCCGATCGGCACCGGTCCTTTCATGTTCGCTGAATACCAGCCACAGCAATATGTGAAGCTGGTTGCCAACCCGGAATATTTCCGCGGCGAGCCCAAACTCAAGGAAATCTACTACCGCTATATCCCGTCCGACGCGTCCCGTGATCTGGCGTTCCAGTCTGGCGAGATCGACATGATCTACGGCAAGCAGGACCAGACATGGGTCGAACGCATTGCCAAGTTGCCCAACACCAAGGTCATCGTCATGACGCCGGGCGAAATGAGCGTCTTGCACCTCAACATGGCCATGCCGCCGCTCGACAATATCCTTGTGCGCAAGGCTTTCGCCCATGCGGTCAACCGGGATGCATTGCTCCAGTTCAAGGGTCCGGATGTCACCCTTGCAGCCTGGTCTCCCGTGCCTGAAGGCTATCTGGGCTACACCGGCGATGTACCAAAGTATGAATATTCCATCGAAAAGGCCAAGGAACTGCTGACCGAAGCCGGCTTCCCTGACGGGGTCACCATCAAGGCGATCCACACCACGCTTCCGGGCATGTTGCCGACCATGGAAGCCGTTCAGGCACTGGTGCGTGACGCCGGAATCAATCTCGAAATCGAGACTGTCGAACACGCCACCTTCCACGAACAGATCCGCAAGGACATGAGTCAGGTCACCCACTATGCCGCAGCCCGTTTCCCCGTTGCGGACACCTACCTGACCCAGTTCTTCCACTCGGACTCCATCGTTGGAACTCCGACGGCGGTGACCAACTTCTCGCACTGCGATGTGGCAGACAAGGAAATTGACGCCGCTCGGGTCGAGACCGACAGCGCCAAGCAGATCGAGCTCTGGGCTACCGCTCAGAAAAAGATCATGGAAGAAGTCTGTGCTGTTCCCATTCTTCAGGCTCTCCAGCTCTGGGCATGGAACGACAAACTTGACCTTGGTGTCGACGTGAAGGGGTCATTGAACCTGTCCCCACCCGTCACCGAAATGGCGACCTTCACCGAATAAAGACCATAACCGCCCGGCTCCGCCATCCTGTGGAGCCGGTGCGGCTGAAGACGTGGAGTCACCATGACTGTATTCATTCTTAAGCGGCTCGGCTTTGCGTGTGTGACACTCTTTGCCGTACTGACCATTGTTTTCTTTATTGTTCGCATTCTGCCGGGTGATCCCGCAATGGCCATTCTGGGCGATCAGGCCAACGCGGCCGCGCTGGCCGCCATGCGTACCCGGTTGGGGCTGGATGCACCGATGTATATCCAGTATTTCGACTTTCTCAGGGGTGTGATCGTCGGTGACTGGGGTGTTTCCATGGTATCCGGTCGTCCGGTCATCGAGGAAATTCTCAAGGTTCTGCCCTCGACCATCGAGCTGACCCTTGCGTCTCTCGTTGTGGGCGTCGTCGTCGGCCTGCCGGTTGGCATCTGGTCAGCGGTTCGTCGCAACAAGTTGCCTGATTATGTTGCCCGGATCGCGTCTTTGCTGGGGCTTTCCTTCCCGGCGTTTGTCTCTGCCATCCTGCTCCTGTTGCTGTTCTCCATTCAGCTCAGATGGTTCCCGGTCATCAGCTCCGGGCATGGCGACACGTTTCTGGAGCGCCTGAGAGATCTTGCGCTGCCGGCCATCAACCTCGGCCTCATCATGGCCGCCTACATCACCCGCGTCTCCCGTTCGGCGATGCTGGAGGTGCTCAATCAGGATTATGTCCGCACGGCGCGAGCCAAGGGCATGGCTTTCGCGGTCATTCTGTGGCGTCACTGCCTGCGCAATGCGCTTATCCCTGTCGTCACCGTTGTCGGGCTTTATCTCGGCATTCTCATTGGCAACTCCGTTCTCACCGAGATTGTCTTCAACCGTCCCGGTCTTGGCAAGCTGATCGTCGGCGCGCTCAACCAGCGCGACTACACCATGCTGCAAGGCATGATGGTGATCTACACTTTGCTGGTGGTTCTGGTGAATCTGATCACCGACCTCACCTATGGCCTGATTGACCCGAGGATCAAATACTCATGACGTCTCAAATCAAATCCAAGGCCGAATCTACGGTCAGCCAGCCCAGCGACGCGGCCTATTTCCAACTGGTGGTCAAATCTTCGCTGCTCGGTGTCTACAAGGCCTTCAACACCAACAAGACCTCTTGGGTCGGGCTTGGCGTCTTTGTCTTCGTCTGTCTTCTGGCCCTTCTGGCCCCTTGGATCGCACCCTACGATCCCATCGACCAGAATATCCTTTACCGCCTCAAGCCGCCCAGTCAAGCCCACTGGATGGGCACGGACTTTTATGGCCGGGACACCCTGTCGCGGATCATGTGGGGCGCGCGGATTTCCCTGACCATCGGCTTGCTGGCGATCGGCGCGGCGCTGATCATCGGCACCATTATCGGCCTGATCTCGGGCTATTTCGGAGGGCGCATCGATATCCTTATCATGCAGGTCATGGACGTGCTGTTGGCGTTCCCCTCGCTCATCCTCGGTCTCATCGTCGTTGCCATGCTTGGCCCCTCGATCTCCAACCTCGTGATTGCGATTTCGCTCACGGCCATTCCGCCCTTTGCCCGCATCGCCCGCGCCCCGACCATCTCGATCAAGAGCCGCGAGTTCGTCGAGGCCGGTCACGCGCTTGGCTATTCGCACAAGCGCCTGATGTTCGTGCACATCCTGCCCAACATCGCCCCGGAAGTGCTGGTGATGGGCTCTTTGTGGCTGGCAACAGCCATCCGTGTTGAAGCCTCGCTCGCCTTCATCGGCCTTGGCGTCAATCCTCCGACAGCCACTTGGGGCGGCATGATCCGCGAGGGCTTCGAGAATATCCTCGACAGCTTCTGGCTGGCACTCTTTCCCTCCATTGCCATTCTGGTCGTGGTCTTTTCCCTCAACCTTCTGGGTGACGGTTTGCGCGACGCGATTGATCCGCGTCTGAAAGGTGAACAATGAGCGAAACCATTCTCGAGGTCGAAAATCTGACCACCTCCTTCTCCGTCGATGGAAAATGGCAATCCGTCGTTCGCAATCTCGACTTCACCATCGACAAGGGCGAGACCGTCTCCATCGTTGGCGAATCCGGGTCGGGCAAGTCCGTCACCGCCCTGTCGATCATGCGGCTTTTGCAGGAGAATACGTCCCGTATCGAAGGATCTGTGCGTCTCTCCGGCAAGGAACTTCTGACCCTTGACGAGCCGGCTATGCGCGATGTGCGCGGCGGTGATATCGGCATGATCTTTCAGGAGCCCATGACCAGCCTCAATCCGGTCATTCGCACCGGCTTTCAGGTCGCTGAAGTGCTCATGCGCCATCGGGGCATGGACCGCGCGGCGGCAGAGGCCGAAACCTTGCGGTTGTTCGATCTGGTGCGGATTCCGGATGCCAAGAAACGCATGCAGGAATATCCCAACAGCTTCTCTGGCGGGATGCGTCAGCGTGCGATGATCGCCATGGCGCTGGCCTGCCAGCCCAAGCTGCTGATTGCCGACGAACCCACCACCGCCCTCGATGTGACCATTCAGGCCCAGATCCTCGAACTGATCAAGGCCCTGCAGGATGACATCGGCATGGCGGTGATGTTCATCACCCATGACATGGGTGTGGTGGCCGAAATTTCCGATCGCGTCGTGGTGATGTTGCGCGGCGACAAGGTCGAGGAAGCCGAAGTCGCGCCGCTCTTTGCCAACCCGCATCACAATTACACCAAGATGCTGTTGGGGGCCGTGCCGCGCCTCGGCGGTCTGAATGAGTCCCAGACGCCGCGTCGGTTTCCAGTGCTGGATGAAAATGGTGCTGGACCCGAGCCGGACAACGAAGAAGACAAACGCGGCAGACCGATCCTTGAGGTGAAGAATCTCTCCACCCAGTTCAAGGTTCACGGCGGCCTGTTCAATCGTTTGGTCGGCAATGTCCATGCGGTGGAGAATGTCTCCTTCACCATTCGCCGCGGCGAGACGCTGGCGCTGGTGGGCGAATCCGGTTGCGGCAAATCCACGACCGGTCGGTCGCTGCTGCGTTTGGTGGAGCCGGTCGAGGGAGACGTGATCTTCGAAGGCCAGAACATCACCCACGCCAAGCAAGAAGAATTGCGCAGCGTGCGCCAGCGCATGCAGATGATCTTTCAGGACCCCTACGGCTCCCTCAACCCCAGAAAGACCGTTGGCTCGGCCATTGCCGAACCCATGCGCGTTCATGGCATCCGCACCGCATCAGAGGCCAATCGCCGCGTTGGCGAACTGCTCGAACTGGTTGGCCTTGCGCCCGAACACGCGCTTCGCTTTCCCCATGAGTTTTCGGGTGGCCAGCGCCAGCGCATCTGTATTGCGCGCAGTCTCGCGCTGGAACCAAGCCTCATCGTGGCCGACGAATCCGTCTCCGCCCTCGATGCCTCGATCAAGGCGCAGGTGGTCAATCTGATGCTGGAGCTGCAACAAAAATTCCGCCTCAGCTATCTCTTTATCAGTCATGACATTGCGGTGGTGGAAAGGATCAGCCATCGCATCGCGGTGATGCTCCTTGGTGAGATTGTCGAGATCGGCCCGCGTGACGAAATCTTGCGCAATCCGCAGCATCCCTACACCAAGAAGCTCATCGAGGCGGTGCCGATCCCCGATCCGCTGCTTGCCAAGGAGCGCAGCGGCCTCATCACCGACGAACTGAAAAGCCCGGTGCGTGCGCCAGACTGGGTGCGGCCCGAGCGCAAGCTTGTGCCCGTGGGGGAAGATCATCTCGTGCTTGACCACTGACTGGCACTTTGGCTGGATATGGATCTTGCATCAAAAGGACATTTCAGGTGCTAAAGAGGCATTGGCCACTTGAAAAGCTGACGTATCTGGTTTTTGTTCCTGTCATATCCAGCCAACAGGCAGGCTGCCCGTCCCCCCCAATCGTCTGGGCAGCCTGCCACATTTTTCAAGGAAGACCCCATGTCGCACGCCCCACTTGACCCGGCCATTGCCGCAAAACGCCTTGATTCTCTTCGCTCGCGCATGAAGCAGACGGCAACCAATCTGGTTGCCCTTGGTCCATCGAGCCACATGGCGTGGTTGTCAGGCGTCAATCCCCATGGCGATGAACGTCCCGTGCTTCTGATTGTCACCGCTGATTTCTGCGGTTTCCTGATGCCGGCGCTCAATGTGGAGTCCGCGCGCGCCTCAACCGATCTGCCCTTCTTCACCTGGAGCGACGATGAAGGCCCTGCAGCTGCCCTTGAGGCCTTGCTCGAGGAGGCAGGAGCAAAGAAGCCGGGCCTTTCGGTCGTGCTCGACGAGACCATGCGGGCCGACTTCGCGCTCTTCTTGCTCGATGCTCTGGATAGCCCCAAGCGGCGGTTTACCGAGGACACCATCGGCCTGTTGCGCACCTTGAAGGACGAAGATGAATCCCGCCGCATCAAGGCCGCACACCTGCTGAATGATGCAGCCGTGGCCGCGGCCTTTGCCAGCCTCAAGGTCGGCATGAGCGAAAAGGATGTCGAGGATCTGATCGCCGCCCATTACAAGAAAAACGGCGCAGAAATGGCCTTTTGTGCCATCTGCTTTGGTGAGAATTCCGCCTATCCCCATCACAATTCGGGCAACACGACCCTTAAGGACAATATGCCGGTGCTGATCGACACAGGCTGCATCCTTGATGGTTACCCCTCCGACATGACCCGCACGGACTTCTTCGGCACGCCTGACGAGGAATTCTGCAAAGTCTTCTGTGTGGTGGAAGACGCTGTCACGGCTGCTCTTGCCGCCGCCAAAGCTGGCGCCAAGGCGCAAGATGTTGATCTTGCGGCCCGCAACACCATCGCCGCTGCGGGGTATGGCGACTATTTCCTTCATCGCTGTGGCCATGGTCTTGGCATCGACATCCATGAGCCGCCCTATATCACGGCGACGTCGGACCGGGTGCTGGAAGAGGGCAACGTCTTCTCCATCGAGCCGGGCATCTATCTGGCTGGTCATTTCGGGGTGCGTCTTGAGGAAATTGTCATCCTTAAAGGGGATGGCTGCGAGATCTACTCCGAAATGTCCCGCGCCATGAAACTGCAGGATTGATCAGCTAGCAAACTAAGGGCAGACGGCATTGCTTTTGCCGATCTGCCCTTTCTGTATATTCCCTTATTATATCTGGCGATTGACGCTAGAGCCGTCTCCTAGTAATTTGTGATCACAATTTTAGAACCAACTTTATGTCATTCCGCAACCCGGCAAAAAACACATGACTGAAACTTTCACGCTCGGCATCCTGGAAACGGGACGCCCACCCGAAGAATTGGCAGATGGCTATCCTTCCTATGCCGAAATGTTCGCCCGGATGGTGGGGGCCACGGCACCGGACCATTGGGACTATCAAACTTATTGTCCGCTCGATGGTGAGTTGCCAGCAAGCCCGACGGACTGTCAGGCATGGCTGATCACGGGCTCCAAATTTGGCGCCTATGAGGATTACCCCTGGATCCATGCGCTCAAGGACTTCATTGCCAAGGCCTATCAGGCGGGCGTGCCGATGGTGGGTATCTGCTTTGGCCACCAGATCCTCGCCGAGAGTCTTGGGGGGAAGGTGCTCAAGTCCGACAAGGGCTGGGGCGTTGGTCGCCATGGCTACCACTGGCAAGGTGAGGCCCCGGACTGGATGGCGGCGACTGATCTGGGGGACAAGGATGACTTTTCGATCCTCGCCTTCCATCAGGATCAGGTGGTCACCCAACCGCCAGAGGCAAAGGTCATTGCCAGCAGTGAATTCTGCGAATACGCCGCCCTCGCTTATGGAGATCAGGTCATTTCCTTTCAGGGCCATCCCGAATTTGGTCCCGAATTTGTCGCGGACTTGATTGAGAGCCGCCGCGACGCTGTGCTGGGGGATGATGTGGCGGATCTGGCCATGACATCGCTTGAGACCAAGATTGACAAGGACGCAATCGGCGAAGGAATCGTCGCCTTTCTCAAGGCGCGCGAAGAAGACTGGAAACAAAAAAAGGCCGCTAAGGCCTGAACACGCGACAGTGAACACTCGAACAGGGGATCGAAGTACAATGCTCGACAAACGCAAATTTTTCATTGGCGGCAAATGGGTCGATCCGATTTCCGCCACGGACCTCGATGTCATCAACCCGGCAACCGAGGAAGTGATTGCGGTCATATCCATGGGCAGCAAGGATGATGCGAACGCTGCGGTCGCGGCGGCCAATATTGCCTTCCCCAGCTTTTCGCAAACCACCAAGGCTGAGCGCATCGAGCTGCTCGAAAGCATCATGACCGCCTACAAGGCGCGCTATGACGAGATGGCGGAGGTCATTTCATCGGAGATGGGCGCGCCGATGACCTTGTCGCAAAACGCGCAGGCCAAGGTCGGCTTGGGGCATCTGGAAGGCTTCATTGAAGCGCTCAAGAGCTTTGATTTCGAAAGCATCAGCGCCAACGGTGACACGATCCTGCGCGAGCCCATCGGAGTGTGCGGCCTGATCACGCCGTGGAACTGGCCGATGAACCAGATGGTGCTGAAGATCGCACCAGCACTGGCCACCGGCTGCACCTTGGTGCTAAAGCCGTCCGAGCTGACCCCGCTCTCGGCCATGCTCTATGCCGAAATTCTGTCTGAGGCCGGTGTGCCGGACGGTGTCTTCAACCTTGTCAACGGCGAAGGGCCGGTTGTCGGCTCGGCCCTGTCCTGCCATCCCGACATTCAGATGATGTCTTTCACCGGCTCCACCCGCGGGGGTGTGGCTGTGACCAAGGATGCGGCGGATACGGTCAAGCGCGTCGCGCTTGAGCTGGGCGGTAAAAGCCCCAACATCGTCTTTGCCGATGTCGAAGATGTACAGAAATCCGTCAGTCGTGGGGCCCGGTCCTGCTTCAACAACACCGGCCAGTCCTGCAATGCACCCACCCGCATGCTGGTCGAAAAAAGCATCTATGAAGACGCCATGCAGATCGCGGCCAAGACCGCTGAGGAAACTGCCGTTGGTGATCCATCCAAGGAAGGTGGCCACATCGGCCCATTGGTCAGCCAGTTGCAATATGACAAGGTGCAGGCGCTGATCCAGAAAGGCATCGACGAGGGCGCAACCCTGCTCGCAGGCGGCATTGGCAAGCCCGAAGGCCGCAATGTGGGTTATTTCTGCAAGCCGACCATCTTTGGCAATGCGACGAACGAGATGACCATCGCCCGCGAGGAGATCTTCGGTCCCGTCCTGACCATGATCCCGTTCGAAGGTGAGGATGAGGCTATTCGCATCGCCAACGATACCCCCTATGGCCTAGCGGCCTATATCGAGACCGGCGACGAGACCCGAGCCACCCGCGTGGCCAAGACTTTGAAGGCTGGCATGGTGCGCATCAACGGCACCGATCTTGACTGGGGCAGCCCGTTCGGCGGCTATAAGATGAGCGGCTTGGGCCGCGAAGGCGGTCACTTCGGCCTTGAGGATTTCCTTGAAATCAAAGCCGTTACGCGGCCGTAACAAAGCCAATTATAGCATAAGAAAAGGGGCCTTCCGGCCCCTTTTTGTTTCTCTGATCATGGCCTTGCGGGCGTGCCGATCCTGTCGCGCATCTTGTAGTAGAGCATGGCCATAACAAGCAGGGCGTGGCGCATGTGTCGTCCGCCGGGGAAGGGATAGGTCGGGACATGCTCCATCGTGTCAAACCGGCTTGCCTGCCCGTCGATCAGATCCGCCAATATCTGCCCTGCGATGGTGGCAATCGCCAGCCCGTGACCGGAGAAGCCGCTGGCATTGACGATATTCTTGTTGATCTTCGAGAAATACGGCATGCGGTTGACCGTGATCCCCAAGGTGCCGCCCCAGCCATAATCGATGCGGACATCCCTCAGTTGCGGATAAATATCGAGCATCGGTTGGCGAACGAAGGATTTGATATCCTGAGGGAATTTGAAGCTGTAGGTCTCGCCGCCGCCAAACAGCAGCCGCCGGTCCTGCGACAGCCGGTAATAATTGACAACGAACTTGCTGTCCGCAACGCCCACATCATCGCGGATCAATTCGCGCGCTAGCTCTTCGCTCAAAGGCTCGGTCGCGATGATGTAATTGTTCATCGGCATCACCCGTGCGGCGACCTTTGGCATCAGATTTTCGATGTAGCCGTTGCAGGCAAGGATGAGATGATCAGCAGTGACACTGCCCCGGGCGCACTGAACCGTGACCTTGGCCCCGCGTTTGACCGAGGCGACCTCGCTATTCTCATATATCACCGCACCGGCTTCTTGCGCCGCAGTTGATAGGCCGAGGGCGTAATTGAGCGGATGCAGATGGCCGGACAGGTCATCCAGCATGCCGCCGTAATAGGCGTTGCTCCCCACCATCTCTCGTGCTTCGGCCTGATCCACGTAGCGGATCCGATCATAGCCATACTTAGCATGGAGCTTGTCGACATAGGCGCGGGATTCTTGTGCATAATGGGGCTTGTGGTCCACATGCAGGGTGCCGGGTTTGAAATCGCAGTCGATATTATGCGTCTCGATCAGATCGCGCACCATCTGGATGCCATCGACCGAGATGTCCCACAAGGCGCGGGCTTCATCTTTGCCGACCATGGATTCCAGCGCATCCTGATCAAGGCGCTGGCCAGTGCAAACCTGCCCGCCATTGCGGCCAGAAGCCCCCCAGCCCACCCGGTGGGCCTCCAGCACGATGACTTTGTAGCCCTTTTGCGCCAGATGAAGCGCCGACGACAGGCCCGCGTAGCCGCCACCCACGATGCAGATGTCGCAGGATTGGTCGCCCTCAAGAGACGGCAGGACCGCGTGCGGCGTCGCCGTGGCAGCATAATAGCTGTCGGGGTAGGTGCCCTGTTTGTCGTTGCTGTGGAGAAATCCACCCTTGGGACTGCTCAGACTCATGTTCCACCTATCTGGGATGGCTGGCAGGGCGGGCATCAGCACCGCCCTTGCAAATTGATTGGTCTACTTTAAAAGATCGCGGGCCTTGAGCTCCGCTAGCGCAAGATCGAGCGCCTGTTCAGCCTTGGTCACCAATTCGTCGATCTCGCTGTTGCTGATGACGAGGGGCGGCGAGATGATCATGGTGTCGCCCACGTGGCGCATCACCAGCCCGCTGTTGAAACAATGCTCGCGGCAGATCAGCCCGGCAGTTCCCTTGGCGGCGGCGAACGGGGCCCGTGCCGCCTTGTCCGGTGTCAGTTCGAGAGCCGCCACCAGTCCCTTGGAGCGGGCCTCACCGATCAGAGGATGATCCCCCAGCTGGCTCCATTTCTCCGCAAGATAGGGCGCAGCTCGGTCGTGTACACCTTCAACAATCCCCTCACCCTCAAGGATTTCCAGATTGGTCAGCGCTGCGGCGCAAGCCACCGGATGGCCCGAATAGGTATAGCCGTGATAGAACTCGCCGCCTTCGGCCAGCCCTTCGGCAACCCGGTCCGAGACAAGAACTCCGGCAATCGGCAGGTAGCCGGACGATAGCCCCTTGGCGATGGTCATCAGATCAGGCTTGATCCCGTAAGTGTCGCTGCCAAACCATTTCCCCGTTCGGCCAAAGCCGCAAATGACCTCATCGGCCACCAACAGAATGTCCCGTTCGTCGCAAATGCGCTGGATTTCCGGCCAGTAGCTCTCGGGCGGGATCACCACACCGCCTGCACCCTGAATGGGCTCGGCAATGAAGGCGGCAACCTTGTCTTCGCCGATGCGGTCGATCTCCGCCTCAAGCTGGCGTGCGCGCATCAGGCCGAATTCGTCCGGATCCATGTCGCCTCCTTCGCCATACCAGTAGGGCTGGTCGATATGGGTGACGCCGGGGATCGGTAGACCGCCCTGCTTGTGCATTGCCGTCATGCCGCCAAGAGAGGTCGCAGCCACGGTCGAGCCGTGATAGCCGTTCTTGCGGCCGATGATGACCTGCTTTTCCGGTTTGCCGAGCGTCGCCCAATAGTGCCGCACCATGCGAAACACGGTGTCATTGGCCTCAGAGCCGGACCCGGCAAAGAAGACATGATTGATATGCGGCGGGGCGAGCGAGGTGAGTTTTTCCGACAGCGCGATGACAGGCGGATGGGTGGTCTGGAAGAAGGTGTTGTAGTAGGGCAGCTGCTGCATTTGCCGCATTGCCGCTTCCATGATCTCGTTGCGGCCATAGCCGACATTGACGCACCACAGGCCAGCCATGCCGTCCAGATACTTCTTGCCGTCGCTATCATGCAGATAGACCCCGTCGGCCCGCGTGATGACGCGGGCACCCTTGGCATTGAGTTCGGCGGTATCCGTGAAGGGATGCAGGTGATGGGCCGCATCCTTTTGCTGCAGCTCTGCGGTCGGCGGCAGATTGGCCATGAAAGTCATTGTCGTCTCCCGTTGAATGCGCCGCTTCCTTGCAGGATCGGCGAACAGGGCCCTTTTAAGGGGCTTGGCTGAAAGGATTGGCGGGCGGAAATCCGAAATCGGAATGGGTGTGTATCACACGGTCAGCAGCAGGTGCTCGCGCTCCCAGGGACTGATGACCTGATTGAATTCCTCTGATTCATCGAGCTTGATCTTCGAATAGACGTTGACGAAATCTGGTCCAAGCAGATCGTGCAGCTGCGTGTTCTTTTCAAGCCGCCCCAGCGAATGATGCACCGAGCGCGGCAGGCTGAAGGGCATGTGGTGGGCATGGTGTTGCAATTGCGGCTTGGGCTTGTCCTTGTTCATGATACCGAGCAGGCCACAGGCAAGGCTGGCCGCAATCGCGAGATAGGGATTGGTATCTGCCCCCACAAGGCGGTTCTCGATCCTGCGGGCCTCCGGTCCTGAATTGGGAATGCGAAGCCCCACCGAGCGGTTGTCGATTGACCATTCAAGGTTGATCGGAGCCGAATCCCCGGCCAGAAGACGCCGGTAGCTGTTCACATAAGGGGCGAAAATGCTCATGGCATCCGGCAGATATTTCTGCTGCCCGCCAAGGAACTCATAAAACAGCTCACTTGCCGTGCCATCTTCGTTGGAAAAGACATTCCTTCCGGTTTTCGCATCCACCAGGCTCTGGTGAATATGCATCGCGCTGCCCGGTTCGTTATCCATCGGCTTGGCCATGAAGGTTGCATAGCAGTCGTGCCGGAACGCGGCCTCGCGGATCAACCGCTTGAAGACAAAGATCTGGTCGGCAAGATCGACCGGATCGCCATGAATGAGGTTGATCTCAAGCTGCCCAGCACCGCCTTCCTGAATGACCGTATCGATCTCCAGCCCCTGCGCGTCGGCAAAATCATAAATGTCCTCGATGACGCGGTCATATTCATCAACGGCGGCGATGGAATAGGCCTGACGTCCGACAGACTGGCGCCCGGAGCGGCCAACCGGCGGCTCCAGCGGATAGTCCGGGTCGGTGTTGCGCTTGGTCAGATAGAATTCAAGTTCAGGTGCGACAACAGGCTTCCAGCCCATGGTCTCGAACCCGCCCATAACCCGCCGCAAAACGTTGCGCGGGGCAAGCTCCACCAGATTGCCATCCAGATCATAAAGATCGTGGATGACCTGCATCGTCGGGTCGTTCGCCCAAGGGACCGCGCGCAAGGTGGAAAGGTCGGGGACGAGCTGAATGTCCCGCTCCATCATGAAATCCTGCCGGTCTTCCATCTCGATATAATTGCCGGTGATGGTCTGGAAAAAGATCGAGGAGGGCAGGTAGGTCGGAGACAGGCCGGAGAATTTGGAGGCGGGCATGGCCTTGCCGCGTGCAATACCGACGATGTCGGGCACCACGCATTCAACCTCGTCGATACCGCGCTGGCGCATCCATTCGTGGACGTCTTCCGAGGTCTGGGGCACATGATAACTGCGTCCGCGTCCCCCTTTCAGGGTCACATTGGAAAAGGGGCTGTCTGTGTCTTTGGGATCTGGCATCTGATTACCTATTGAGGAGCAGCAAGCGGAACTGCAACTGCCGTTGAGCTTAAGTCAGGAGGGGATCACAAAGCAAGAAAAATTTGTGATCACAAATTGAAAGCACGCCCGTGGTCGACTGCGGTTTGATTGCATGCAGAATGACAGGCAATCGGCTACGGCTCCGGCGGATCGTGCGTTTTTGATGAGCATGCAACTCAGATATCATCACCTATAAAGAGCATGCCTTGATGAATATCCTCGTGGATTGCCATGCGCAAGGAAGCCGCATCGCGGTGGCGCAGCGCCTCGATGGCTTGTTTGTGCTGATCAATGAGGTTTGCGGTGCCATGCCGGCCATAAATGAGGCGCATGAAGGGGCCAAACTGCATCCACACGCTTTCGACCAGCCGGGCGATGACATTGGATCTGGCGGCATCATAGAGCGCAAAATGAAAAGCATGATTGCCGCGCATATAGCCTTCAATATCGCCATTTTCCAAACAGACATCAATGGCCAGATCAATCTCGACGAGCTGCTCGATATGCGCGGTTTCGATATGGGGAAGCGCCATTTCGGCCAGTTCCGGCTCTAGAAGAGAGCGGGTGAGATTGATTTCCTGATAGCGCTTGGCGGTCATGGCGGGAATTGACACCCGTCGATTGCCATGGCTTTCCAGCGCGCCTTCCGCGATCAGGCGACGCACGGCTTCGCGAACGGGCATCGGGCTGACGTCAAGATCCTCCGCAAGACCCCGCAAGGTCACCGCCTTGCCCGGAAGAAAACCGCCGAAAAGGAGCCGTTCGCGCAGCGACTGATAGATCCTCTCATGCGCAGTCTGCGGCGCAGTGGATGCCACCTCGGCCTCGGTAACAAGGAAATTTTCAGTGTTCTGGTCCGTGTCTGATTCCACTCTTCTCATGTTCCCGTTATAGCCGTGCAAGAGGATCAAGCAAAAGGTTTCTGATTGAAAAGGCTTGCGGTTCGGAAAATTTTGTGATCAAATTTTCCAATAATAAACAAAAATTTATTCGGGCCACAATAGCCCACTGCAATCACAACATATCCCGATAGAGTGAAGGGGACCTAGTCAATGGCAGGCAAAGCACGCAAGCTTTACTCCAAAACCGCACTCACCATGGCATCGTTACTGGCTGCAACGAGTATGACCATGGCCGCAGGCGGCGAACTCCATGTATACAATTGGTCGGATTATATCGACGAGGAGATCATTTCCGATTTCGAAAAGGAAACGGGCATCAAGGTCGTCTATGATGTCTTCGATTCCAACGAAGTTCTTGAGACCAAGCTGCTGGCCGGCTCCACCGGCTATGACGTCGTTGTGCCCACCGGCACCTTTTTGCAGCGGCAGATTCAGGCCGGTGTGTTCCAGAAACTCGACAAATCCAAGCTTCCGAACCTGAAGAACATGTGGGATGTCGTCTCCGAGCGCACCGCCGAATATGATCCGGGCAACGAATATTCCATCAACTATTTGTGGGGCACCACCGGTGTCGGCTTCAATGTCGCCGCTGCAAAGGAGCGCATGGGCGATGTGCCGCTCAACACCTGGGACATGATCTTCAAGCCTGAAAATGCCAAGAAGTTTCAGGATTGCGGCATCCACATTCTTGACGCGCCCACGGAGATCATTCCGATCACGCTGATGTATCTGGGCAAGGATCCCAACAGCCATGATCGCGATGACATCAAGGCTGCCGAGGAGCTGCTCCTTTCGATCCGGCCCTATGTTCAGAAATTCCACTCGTCGGAATATATCAATGCGCTGGCCAACGGCGACATCTGTCTGGCCATCGGCTGGTCCGGCGACGTCTTTCAGGCTCGTGACCGTGCTGCCGAAGCCGACAACGGCGTCGAAGTCAATTATATCATCCCCAAGGAAGGGGCGCAGATGTGGTTTGACCAGATGGCGATTCCGGCAGACTCGAAAAATGTCGAAGGCGCGCACCTGTTCCTTGACTTCATCATGCGACCCGAGGTGATCGCCAAGGCATCAAATTATGTCTTCTACGCCAACGGCAACCTTGCGTCTCAAAAGCTGCTCGATGATGAACTGCTCAGCGACCCGGCGGTCTATCCCGATGCTGAAACCACCGCCAAGCTGTTCGTGCACCGGCCCTATCCGCCCAAGATCCAGCGCATCGTGACCCGGACCTGGACCCGGATCAAGTCCGGCCAGTAAGGCGCCTGCAACGGACCCTAACTCCGGCGCGCCATGTCGCGCTCAGCGATGGGTAAAAAACAAGACACAGCCGGGCAGATTGGCATCGTTCAAGTGCAGACTGCCCGGCCAGATTGCCATAATCGAATTGATAAATATCTCTCTGCCTTAGCCGCGTCAGGCCTATTCGGTCTGACTGGCCCAACCGTTCGCACCCTTTGGCTGACATGATCCCGATGCACTGAAGGGGCGCGTAATTTGATATCCGGTTGAAAAGACGGCACGATGGGACCACCGCCACATGCAAACACCGCGACCGACGGTCAGGGATGGGGCGATGTATTGAGCGAGAGTTGACCTGATATGAATGGTTCCCCCACTGCAGGATCCGGATGTCCCTTTGCGCCTTGGGATGATCCCGATGAAAAACCGTTGATCCGGTTTGATGCCGTCACCAAGAAATTTGACGATTTCACCGCTATCGACAATCTCAACCTGAAAATCTACGAACGCGAATTCTTCGCTCTTCTCGGTCCCTCCGGATGCGGCAAGACAACCCTGATGCGGATGCTGGCGGGCTTCGAGCAGCCCACCTCAGGCTCAATCATGCTGCGGCAGCAACATCTCACCGACATCCCGCCGCATCACCGGCCGGTCAACATGATGTTCCAGTCCTACGCGCTGTTTCCCCATATGAGCGTTGAGAAGAATATCGCCTTCGGTCTCAAGCAGGAAGGGCGCCCCAAGGCTGAGATCGCCGATCGCGTCGAGGAAATGCTGACCCTCGTTCAATTGAAGCCCTTCGCCAAGCGAAAGCCCCATCAACTTTCCGGTGGCCAGCGCCAGCGCGTGGCCCTCGCCCGCTCATTGGCCAAAAAACCCAAGCTTTTGTTGCTGGACGAGCCGCTCGGCGCGCTTGACCGGAAACTGCGCGAACAGACCCAGTTCGAATTGATGACCATTCAGGAACAGCTCGGCCTCACCTTTGTGATCGTCACCCACGATCAGGAAGAAGCGATGACGGTTGCCAGCCGCATCGCCCTGATGGAGCAGGGCAAGCTGGTTCAGGTCTCGACGCCGCGCGATATCTACGAAAATCCCAACTGCCGCTATGTCGCGGACTTCCTTGGCGACGTCAACATCATCGGCGGGCGCATCAAGGGGTGTAACGAGAGCGAAAGCGACATCATCGAGCTTGCATGGCATGAGGATTACGCTCCGCTCAAGGTGAGGCTGAAGCCAGACGCCCCATGCCCGGCAATAGGTGCCGAAAACTGGATCGCGGTGCGCCCCGAAAAGGTTCGCATTTCGAGGGATATGCCCACCGACACCCACAATATCCTCAAGGGAACGGTGCTCGACATCGCCTATACCGGCAACATCTCGACCTATCACGTCAAAACCGAGGATGGCCAGATCATCAAGTCGCAGGAAGCCAATCTGGAGCATCTGCGCAACCGCAGCATCACGTGGGACGATGAGGTCTTTGTCCATTGGCGGGCCGGTGCCTGCGTTCTGCTGGAGGGCTGAACCATGACAGATGTCACCGAAACTGCCGCCATGGCACCCGCCGGAGATCCGGGACCGAAGAAAACACCGCGCCGCCTTGCCTTGCCGAACAACTGGGGGCGTTGCTTTCTGATCACCGTGCCTTATCTGTGGCTGCTGGCGCTGTTTCTGGTGCCGTTCATCATCGTGGTCAAGATTTCTCTCTCCGACATGGCCATCGCCATGCCGCCTTACACCCCGACCTTCGATTGGGCGAAAGGCTGGACGGGCATCAAGGATCTGATCAGCCAGCTTGATCTGGAGAATTTCACCTGGCTGATGGAGGATGATCTCTATTGGAGAAGCTACCTCTCCAGTCTCAAGATCGCCTTGATCTCGACCTTTCTGGCGCTTGTCATCGGCTATCCCGTTGCCTATTCCATGGCCCGCGCGCCCAGTGAATGGCGCCCAACATTGCTGATGCTGATCATCCTTCCTTTCTGGACCAGCTTCCTCATTCGCGTCTACGCGTGGATTGGCATCCTGAAAAAGGAGGGATTGCTTAACCTTGCGCTTTTGCATCTGGGCATCATTGATGAACCTCTGACCATTCTCAACACGGACACCGCTGTCTATATCGGTATTGTCTATTCCTACCTTCCGTTCATGGTTCTGCCGCTCTACTCAGCGCTGGAAAAACTCGACGATTCCCTGCTCGAGGCAGCAACAGATCTGGGCAGCTCCCCCTTCAAGGCTTTCTGGGTGATCACGGTGCCCCTGTCTCTGCCCGGCGTGATTGCGGGCTGCTTTCTTGTCTTCATCCCGGCGGTGGGAGAGTTCGTCATCCCCGATTTGCTCGGCGGCTCCAATACGCTGATGATCGGCAAGACGCTCTGGGTGGAATTCTTCGCCAACCGGGACTGGCCGGTGGCTTCTGCGGTGGCGGTGATCCTGCTTCTCTTGCTGGTGGTGCCAATCGTCCTGTTCCAGCGCATGCAGGAAAAAGAACAGGAAAAGGGGGCATGACGCCATGAAACGCTTTGGTCTCTTCAACATCACCGCCCTGACGCTCGGCTTCACCTTTCTTTACCTGCCGATCCTCCTGTTGATGATCTTCTCCTTCAACGAGAGCAGGTTGGTCACCGTCTGGGGTGGCTTCTCGACCAAATGGTACGCTGAAGTCTTTGCCAACGATGGCTTCATGGATGCGGCGTGGGTTACCTTCCGCGTCGCCTTCCTCTCTGCCTCGCTGGCCACCGTTTTGGGCACCATGGCGGCGCTGGTGCTGATCCGTGCCGGGCGTTTTCCCGGTAAGACCCTGTTTTCGGGCATGGTCTATGCCCCCCTTGTGATGCCCGAAGTGATCACCGGCCTGTCCCTGTTGTTGCTGTTCGTCTCCATCGGCTTTGACCGGGGCTTCTGGACCATCACCCTTGCCCATGTCACCTTTTCCATGTGTTACTCGGCGGTGGTGGTCTCCTCGCGTCTGGTCACCTTCGACATGTCGCTCGAGGAAGCGGCCATGGATTTGGGGGCTTCACGGCTTGGCACCTTCTTTCAAGTCACGCTTCCCATCATCCTGCCTGCCGTCGTATCTGCGTGGCTGTTGAGCTTCACCCTGTCGCTGGATGATCTGGTGATTGCCTCCTTTGCCTCCGGTCCCGGCGCGACAACCCTGCCCATGAAGATCTATTCTCAGGTCCGGCTGGGGGTCACACCTGAAATTAACGCCCTTTCGACAATCCTTGTTGTTCTGGTCTCGACCGGTGTGATAGGAGCCTCTCTCCTGACCAAGCGTCGCGAGGTGCGCCGCAAACGCGAGGAACGCGCCGCCGTGGCAACCGTTTGAAACCGATCCATCAGGATTATCCTCTTCTTGCGACCAGCCACCTGTTGACGTCTGGCGCGAATTGAAATGAATGATAAAGACATGTTGACGAGCAACGACAACAAACAGCAGGCAAAAGCCTTCCGCGCTGAGGCCGAAGCCTTTCTGGCCGCGCATCCCGATCTGGTGAAAGTCGAGATCCTGCTGCCACGCTTTTGCGGCACGCTGATGGGCAAATGGTTACCCGCCGACATGCTGCCCAAGCTTGCTGACGGAGCGGTTCGCCTGCCGCGCTCCACCGCTGCGCTCGACATCTGGGGTGATGATGTCCCCGCCGTTGGCATCGCGCTGGAGAAGGGCGATCCGGACGGCATCTGCATGCCGGTGCCCGGAACACTCACCATGGTGCCATGGGCGTCCGAGCCGACCGCGCAGGTGCTGGTCACCATGACAGACATCGTGACCGGCGAGGATTGCGGCTATGACACCCGCTCGACCCTGTCACGCTTGCAGACGCGTTTCGGGCAAATGGACCTGACACCGGTCGTTGCGACCGAGCTCGAATTCTATCTCATTGATGCGGAAACCACCCCAACGGGCCATCCGCAAGGACCAATGGTGCCGGGGCTTGGAGAGCGGCTCACCGGCAGTCAGGTCTACAACATGGATGTGATCGCCGCTTTCGAGCCGTTGCTCGCCGAGATCTATGACGCCTGTCTGATCCAGAATATTCCCGCTGAGACCACCATTTCCGAATTCGGCCCCGGCCAGTTCGAAATGAATTTGAAGCATGTGCCGAGCGCCCTTGATGCCGCCGATCACTGCATGCTGTTCAAGCGGGTGGTGCGCAACATCGCCCGCAAACACGGCATGGACGCCACCTTCATGGCCAAACCCTATGCACACACCACCGGCAATGGCTTTCACGTGCATATGTCTGTGCTGGATGGCAGCGGAACGAATATTTTCTCCGGTGCGCGTGAGAATGAAGCCAACGACACCCTGCGCCACGCCATCGGCGGCATGATCGAGACCATGCGCGAATGCCAGATCCTCTACGCGCCCCACGCCAACAGCTACCGCCGGTTCCAGCCCGACAGCTACGCGCCGACAACGCCCTGTTGGGGCTATGATCACCGGGCGGTTGCCATTCGGGTGCCTTCTGCCCATGGTCCTGCTGCCCGCTTCGAGCATCGGGTTGCCGGCGCGGATGCCAACCCCTATCTGGTCATTGCCTCAATACTGGCTGGTACCCTGACGGGCTTCGAGAAAGCCTGTGATCCCGGAGCACCTGTTGAAACGCTCGAACAATTGGACGAGATGAAGCCTCTGTCGCCGATCTGGCAGGAGGCTATTGCGCGCTTCGGTGCGTCTGACTGGGCCGAAGACCAGTTCGGCCATGACTTTCACCTCTGCTACACCCGCTCGCGCGAAGCCGAGGAACAGATCGTCGCCGCAACCATCACGGATTTTGAGTGCCGGTCTTACCTGCGCACGGTCTGACAGCAAAAGCGGAGACATCAGAAGATGCCTCCGCTTTTCCTTCGCTCAGGAGCCGATGGCAACCAGCCGCCGCCACAGCCATTCCGCCGGCCCCTGCGCGAAGAATTCGAGATAGATCCTTGATCCGACAAGCTGAACGCAAATGATGCAGAGCGCGATCAGCAACAATTCTGAATGGCGGAATTCGCCATAAAGGCCAAAGCCGAAGCCGAAGAAAAGGGTGACGCACACGATGGTCTGCAGCAGATAGTTGGTCAGAGCCATCCGTCCTGCCGCTGCAAACAGGCTCGTCACAGCCTTGAACAGAGTCACCCGGACCAACAGAACAAGCAAGGCAAGATGGCCGAACGCGGTCGCGATGCGTCCAAGATCATAGGTGAAACCGGCCCAGCGGGGCGCTTCCATTCCCTCGCTGACCAAAAGATAGTCCGCCCAGGTCTCAGCCCCATTGACCGAGAGGCCGATGCCATAGCCGCATATCAGCATGACAACATAGAAGCGGGTCGAGCGCTGGCCTGTGACAATCCCAAGCTTGAAAAAGGCCATGCCGATGAGAAGCAGGATGCCGACATCGGTAAAGTGCGACGTGTAGAGTTCATGCGAATGGTTGGCCACACTGACCTCGGCCAAGGAGAGCACATTGAGGATATAGCCATCCTGACGGGCGGTGATTTCTTCGATCCACTGCGGCGCAATGTAGGTGCTGATCGCCTCTTCGTAGCTCAGTTCCTTTTCCTCGGCCGCCTCGGTGCCGGGGGCCTGTTCCCCTTCGGATGGCGTCGCGAACTGGTCAAGGTCAACCCCGTCGCCATCCTGCGCATCCTCAAGGATGGTTTCGATGCTGGCCGGCAGGCTGGTATCGCCCTTGGTGGTCACCTCGAAGGCCACCTCCGAAACGATGGCCGAAATCACCATGCCAAGGAATGCCATCGCCAGAAGGGCCTTGGCGCTGAGATTGCGAAGTGGGAACAAAAGCAATCCCAACAGCCCGTAGACGAAGAGAATGTCGAACGTCGACAAAAGCACATAGGAATGAAAAAGCCCGAAGACCATCAGCCACATCAGGCGTCGGTAATAGCGATCAACCTGTCCCAGCGGGTTGCTGGTGACCCGGGTCAAAAGCAGCATCGCACTGGCCCCGAACAGCAGGGAGAACAGCGCCCGCATGGTGCCATCGACATACATCTCGACAAAGGCCCAAGAGGCAATCTCGACCGGTTCGTGTCCGCTCCAGATCGTGGGCAGAGAATAGGCCATCGCCGGAATGCCGAACGCGAAGACGTTGCGGAACAGGATGCCGCACACCGCAAAGCCGCGCAGAACGTCCATCACCATGATCCGGCTGCGGGCTTCATCCTGAGGCAGAGCAACACTGACCGGTGCTGCCGTGCCGGGCAAGCTGGCCGCGCTCATCGTGCGGTGCATCCGCATTTGGACTGGGAAAAGAGATCACGGTCATCGAAGGGATCTTTGGAGATCCGAACCGTGAGGGTTTCGGGCGCAGGCGCACACGCGCGCAGGCGGCAGCGCTCAGCCGCAGCGAAAGGCAAGGGACGCATTCAATTGTCTCCGAAACCCGACTGCATTCTTTACTTTGGGGCAGATCGGGAAACCCAAGCGATCATGTACACGGGATCGCAAAGGTCCTATGCTGCAAAAGCTGCTTTTTGGCAACAAAAAAAGTCATCTTTGCACCAGCAACGCGGCCAGATCTGACTGGCGGGTACTGTCCGGCCCGGCTTGATCTGACGACGCCCGCAAGATGGGGGAAAGACCCGTCAGGGAGCCGCTTGTTTATCACGGGCAAGATGAAGCTTTGCTGCTGTAGATTGGTTCTGTTCCGAACAAATCGGGCGGATATTTTTGATGATACGAACAGTTAGCAACAATTATGAAGAGTGAAATTTTCGAATGTGAACATTCTTTCATTGCATTTTGCGGTGCCACGGAACATAATTTTCAAACGAAAATCTGAAGTGTAAGGCTGCTGACCCCGAGGGACGGTCGCGAGTGGTGACTGGCACGCTTGTGCTGCGGGACAAAATGACTGAACCTGTTCTGGTTTGAAACCGCAAGATGCGACGTGATCCGGCGACCCCGATGCCTGTCTGGGAGCCCGATGCCTGTCTGGGAGAAAGGCAACGTTGCTCGAGGCCGCAAGACACGGGCATCAGCAGTCCGTCGACCCGAGAAGAGGGATGGAGATAAGGTATGGAAAAGAAGTATGTTCTCTCGATTGACCAGGGAACGACCAGTTCCCGCGCGATCCTGTTCAACAAGAAGGGCGAGATCGTTCAGGTCACTCAGAAAGAATTCACCCAGATATTCCCCAAGCCCGGTTGGGTCGAACACAATGCCATCGAAATCTGGTCCTCCGTCCAGTCCGTCGTCGCCGAAGCCTTGTCCAGCCCGGACATCAATCCCGAGGAAATCGCCTGTGTTGGCATCACCAACCAGCGCGAAACCGCGGTGGTCTGGGACAAGCATACCGGCATGCCGGTCTACAATGCGATTGTCTGGCAGTCCCGCCAGACCATGGATGTCTGCAACGAGCTGAAGGAAAAGGGCGTCGACACCCTGTTTCGCGAGAAGACCGGTCTGCTCGTGGACGCCTATTTCTCCGGCACCAAGGTCAAGTGGATTCTCGACAATGTCGAAGGCGCACGCGAGAAAGCCGAGAAGGGCGATCTGCTGTTTGGCACCATCGACACATGGCTTGTCTGGAAACTGACCGGCGGCAAGGTCCATGTCACCGACTATACCAATGCATCCCGCACGATGATCTACAATATTTATGATCTCAAGTGGGATGACGAATTGCTCGAGCATCTGACGATCCCCAAATCCATGTTGCCCGAGGTGCGCAATTCCTCCGAAGTCTATGGCACGACCGACAAGGCGGCCTTTCAGGGTCATGAATACCCGATCTCGGGCATGGCGGGCGATCAGCAGGCCGCGCTGTTTGGCCAGACCTGCTTCACCGAAGGCATGGCAAAGAACACCTATGGCACCGGTTGCTTCCTCCTGATGAACACCGGTGAAAAGGCCGTCAAATCCGAGAATGGCCTGCTCACCACCATCGCATGGGGCATCGACGGCGAGATTACCTATGCGCTTGAAGGCTCCATCTTTGCTGCCGGATCCGCCATTCAGTGGCTTCGGGATGGTCTGAGGATGTTCCGGGAATCCCGCGACAGCGAGCTCTATGCAACCCGTGTTCTCAGCTCCGAAGGCGTCTATATGGTTCCGGCCTTTGTTGGCCTTGGCGCACCTTATTGGGACTCTGAAGTGCGCGGTGCCTTCTTTGGCCTGACGCGCGGCACCACCAAGGAGCATTTCATTCGCGCCACGCTGGAAGCCCTATGCTATCAGACCCGCGATGTGCTTGCGGCGATGGAGGCGGATTCGGGCATCAAGCTCGACAAGATGCGCGTTGATGGCGGCGCTGTCGCCAATGTGCTCATGTTGCAAATTCAGGCCAATTTCCTGCAAGCGCGCGTTGAGCGGCCCATGTGTTTCGAGACCACAGCTTTGGGTGCGGCCTATCTAGCCGGACTTGCGGTCGGCTTCTGGGAAAGCAAGGAAGATGTGGTCAAGAATTTCGGTGTCGATCGCTATTTCGATCCCACCATGGAGGCAGAAGAAGCCGATCGGCTCTATGAGGGCTGGCAAAAGGCGGTCAAGGCGACCATGGCCTTCAAGTAGCTTTCAAACATCAGCGCGCATTAAAAAGGGCACCAGTCGGTGCCCTTTTCAGTTCTATTCGTCCTCTAGACGTCTAGAGAGCCTTGGCGAAGCGCTCTTTGGCGATGGAGACTTCGGTTGCCTTGCGCACGTCATCCCAGCCAAGCGCCTCGGCCATCAACTCGATCACTCGCGGCAAAGCCTCTTCCGCTGCCGCCTTGTCGATGAGGGCGAGGGTCGTCCGGCGCACAAGGAAGTCCATCGCATGAACGGTGGCTTCCTTCTCGATCGTATAGAGCACTTCGGCCTCGATGACGCCATACCGGCTGCATAGCCGCGCATCGAGCCCCTTCTCCTTGGCCAGTTTGGCCACCTCGGTGCTGCGGTCGCCGTAATTGTGGTTGAGATGATCGGCCACATCCGCAGGCAGGCCATAGCTGTCGACCAATTCGTTGACCGTGCTTTCCGAATAATTGTCGGCACCGAGGATCTTCATGTCGTGGGTGCTGCAGGGTTTGGCTGCCGGATAGGAACCGTCCGCGACGATCTTATCAAGGGCCTGCTCGGCCATGAACCGGTAGGTGGTCCATTTGCCGCCCGAGATTGTCACAAGACCGGATTCATCCTCGATGATGACGTGGTCGCGGGCCAGTTCGGCCGTGTCCTTGGCGTCCGGATCGAAGACCAGTGGACGAATGCCCGACCAGGACGAGCGCACGTCGGACTTCGACAGTTTCACATCAAAGTAGCGATGCACATAATCGAGCAGATAGTCGATATCCTTTTCATCCACTTCCGGGTGATCGGTGACCTCCGTCATGTTGTCCGTCGTTCCGATCAGGGCCTGACCTTGCCACGGCAGAATGAAGAGCACGCGGCCATCATCAGTCTGCGGGATCAGGAGGCCCCCGTCGGGCGGGACAAAATCCGCATCGACGATGAGGTGGATGCCGGAGCTGACCTTGAGGATCGGGTCGGCTGTGCGATGGTCCATCTTGCGAATGCCATCGGCAAAGGGACCAGTGGCGTTGATGATCTTCTTGGCCTTGATATTCCAGCTGTCATCTGTGACGCGATCCCTGAGCGTGGCGCCCGTGAGCTTGCCGCTTTCATCATGCAACAGATCCACCACCTCGACATGGTTGGCCACCACCGCCCCTTCGCGTTCTGCGGTCATGGCGAGCGACACGACCATGCGCGTATCGACAAACTGGCCGTCATAATAGAGCACGCAGGCTTTGAGGCCCTTGGATTTCAGCATCGGATACCGCCGCTTGGCTTCGGCCGCGCTGATCAGCTTTGACTTTCCGATGTTCATTTTGCCCGACAGCCAGTCATACATTTTGAGGCCCGTGAACATGTAGGGCACCTGAAACCATGAATAGAGCGGCGTAATGAGGGGCAAGGGACGGGACAGATGCGGCGCGTTCTTCAGCGCCGCGCCACGCTCGTGCAGGGCTTCCTTGACGAGATTATACTGGGCCTTGTCGAGTTTTTTGACCGCTGCTTCCAGATAGCGCACACCGCCGTGCAGCAACTTGGTGCTGCGGCCCGATGTGCCTTCGGCAAAGTCGTAGCGGTCGACCATGGCGGTGCGCAAGCCCCGCGTCGCTGCATCAAGGGCAAGGCCGCAGCCGGTCGCTCCACCCCCGATGATCAGAAGGTCGAATGGGGTCTCCTCGCGGAGTTTTGCAAGAGTCTCGGATCTCATGATGCGCCTCGTGGATTGTTGGCGAAGTCAGTCTGTGCCAAACGTGCGTGAGCACGTTCGTTTCAGTTCGCGCTTGTTGGATTTTTCATACCATTTTCGCAAAAAATGTTCAACCGAAAACGAAAACGAATAAATATGAAAATAAACATTCGAAAAAGAAAAGTGGCCATGGTCGGCTTGGTGAAAAGAAAATCGGCCATTCCTCTATGCTCGACTCTTTTCATCCATTATCATTTTCCTGTTCGTTTGTGAGTGAGTCGGAGACCAGAATGCACATCAAGACAGATGAAGGGATCAGATCCGAACAATCGGGGCTGAACCAGCGCCAGACCCTGATTGTCGAGAAGGCACGGGCCGAGGGCTTCGTCAGCATTGATGATCTGGCCACGGACTACGACGTGACACCCCAGACCATTCGTCGCGACATCAAGCTTCTGTGTGATCAAGGCATCCTGCGCCGCTATCACGGCGGGGCAAGTCTGGTCTCCAACACGCGCAATGTCGACTACAGTCGTCGCCGCGAGTTGATGAAGAACCAGAAGGAGCACATCGGGCAAATGGTGGCGGAGCATATCCCCGATGGTGCATCGCTATTCCTGAACATCGGCACCACCGCCGAGGCCGTCGCCGCAGCCCTGATGGGGCACAAGAACCTGCGTGTCGTTACCAACAACATCAACGTCGCCTCGCTGCTCAGTCAGCGCGAGGATTTCGAAATCACCATTGCCGGGGGCCGGGTTCGCGCGCGCGATCTGGCGGTCGTGGGCGAAGCAACCATCGGCTTCATCAACCAGTTCAAGGTCGATTTCGGCATCGTTGGTATTTCGGGCATCGATGAGGATGGCACGCTGCTTGATTTCGACTACCGCGAGGTCCGGGTGGCTGAAGCCATCATGGAAAACTCCCGCACGGTCTATCTGGCGACCGATCACACGAAATTCGGGCGGCGCGCAATGGTCAAGCTGGGACATCTGGCGGATCTAGACGGTTTGTTCATTGACCAGATGCCGGACGCCCCCTATGCGGAACTGCTGGCCGATTCCAACATCGCCGTTCACGTCGCCAGTGATCGCTTTCCCGGGATTACCAAGATCGAGCCCGAGCTTGATGACGACATCTGACGCACCCGACCAACGCCTCTCCGGATAACTCTGTCGATCTAAAAAACACCCCCTCCCGATGTGGGAGAGGGCTGGTATCGTTCGGTCTTCAGCGCCGGATTACCGGCACCCTTTCTGCGGCACCATGCTGTTCTGACAGTTGGTGGGGCGCTTTGATGGGCGCTTGGACGGGCGCTTGATCGGGCGTTTGGGTGCCAGGCTTGGCCGTTTGACCGCGGGCTTCGGTGCCAGATGGGGACGCACCACTGGCTTCTTGGGCGCAAGACTTGGGCGTTGCGGCTTGATCACCGGGCGCTTGCAGTTCGGCTGATACTTGCCGATCCAGCCTTTGGGACAACGGGCGCGCCGCGGCTTGCAGTTTGGCCATTTGCCGATCATGCCCTTGCTGGTGCAAGTTGGTTTTGGCTTGATCACCGGGCGTTTGCAATTCGGCTGATACTTGCCGATCCAGCCTTTGGGGCAACGGGCGCGCCGCGGCTTGCAGTTCGGCCATTTGCCGATCATGCCTTTGCTGGCGCAAGATGGTCTTGGCTTGATCACCGGACGCTTGCAATTCGGCTGATACTTGCCGATCCAGCCTTTGGGGCAACGGGCCCGTTGCGGGCGGCAGTTTGGCCATTTTCCGACCAGCCCCTTGCTTGCGCAGGTTGGCGCGGGAATGATAATCGGGCGTTTACAATTGGGCTGATAGTCACCGATCCAGCCTTGCGGGCATGGCCGACGCGGCGGACGGCAATCGGGCCAGTCACCAACCATGCCATTGATGGCACAGGTCGCACGAAGCGGAACGGTTGCGCAATCCTTGTCATTGGCAGGATTGATGTCGCCATTGCCCCAATCACCGCCAAACAGCACGGCGAAGAAGGCATTGTTGACGTGGCCGGTCGGCGCAAGGCCATTGTCCAACTGGAATTGCTTGATTGCGGCTTTGGACATCGCACCGAGCACACCGTCAATTGGACCAACCGCATAGCCTGCCAGAGACAGGGCCTTCTGGATTTCAACATTGGTCAGCGGCACGGTCATCATCCATTTGATGCCCGCACAGTTGCGGATTCGTCTCTTCTTGCTTAGTGCTGGTGGCAGATGAACCTTCATGAACAGATCAACACTGTCGCCCGGTGCAAGGAACACTGGTGGATGGTAGCAATCCACCTTGACCCCCGCTGCCGAGCAGTTCCACGCTGGGTCGACACTGTCAAAGATGGTGCCAGCCGGAAGCTTGTCGGAGACATAAAGCGGCCCATTGAAGTCCGTTGACCCCACATTGGTGATCTCGATGATAAACGGACAGGATTGCCCAACCTTGCAGGCGCCGCCGGGATGCCGCTTGGTCAATTCCAGATCGAAGAAGTCGTCGGATGGCTGCCGCGGTGGTGGCGGTGGCGGTGGCGGCGGGAAGGACGGTTCGGCAAAATCGACAGGATCGCAGCGCTGCAGAACTTCGATATCGCCGATTTCACCCTGTTTGGCTGTGATGAAATCACTATCCGCATCGATCATATAGGAGGTGGTGGGCACAACGGCTGCTGCGGATGTGCCGCCGAACTGGCCAGTGGGTGAGGTGGCCGGGAACCCTTGCATGCCATCGACTTCGCTGAAGTCGCTGAAATCGCCAGTGGACGGATCAAAGCACGGAACGCCTGCCTTGCAGAGTTGATTGCCACTCGTCCAGATGAACGCATCAGGTTGGTTGGTATCGATAAGCCCGGTTGCGTCATAGCGATAGCCGAAGGTCACGCCGCCTGCTGTGTTGGCGCGAGCCTCTGGATCGGTTGCCCGCTTGGGATAGCCCACCTCGAAGGAGCCATCATAAGACCATTGGCCGGTGTCTTCGAGGGTGAAGCGGGACAGGCGGGATTCATTCTCATGGGTCGGTGGTGTCAACCCGCCAAGCCCAGTTGTCCGAATGCCGCCGCGCTCGGCAACCAGAAGACTGTCCGGTTTGCGACAGGCGGGAAAGGCAAGATCGGCGACCGCATGGCTGGGTCCCTTGCTGGCACTGTCGGTCGGATCGGTGAAGAACTCGGGAACCAGCGCCTCGCGCCGAATATCGCTCGAATCGAAGCTGCCATCGGGCATCAGGCCGATCGACCAGAGTGAATTCTGTTTCTCCGACGGACTGGCTGCAGCCCAAGCCGGATGACCAAAGCCCTGAGAGCCCCAGACAGAATAGAACAACCGGTTTGCCCCGGTCTGCACATCCTTGCGAACGGCGACACCAAAGACACGGCGCCGGAAATCGGCAAAGTTCCAGCACCCCGGCGTTTCGTCAAAGATGCCAAACGGGCAGGTGTCAACGAGCGCTGCTGTACCGGGATTGAAAGAGACGGGAGCAAGACCGGCCTCGCCCAGCTCTGTCTGATCAATGAAGTTGCTGCGGCCGGTTTCGCCATGATCGTAGCGTCCAAGTTCCATACCATCCTCAAGGGACAGACGGTGGATCTTGCCACTTTCCAGATCCGTGACGAAAAGCTGCCGGTTCTGGCTATCAATGGCGATGTTGCCAAGAGAGGCACCCGTGTTGGTTCGGCCTTCGAGATTGATATCGGTGAAGATTTCCGGTGTATAGCCGGTTTCGGCCCGCAGACGCCAGATGGTGCCCGGTCCGCCACCCGGCCCCCACATGCCATCTGCCCAGTCGCTGTTGTCTGCGGTTCGGAACAGGCCATAGGCCGAGCTGGCCGACAGATAGATGTCAGAGGTTTCCGGATCAAGGGCAATGCCGAAGACCTGCCCGACATCGGAGGCCAGAATGTCGAACCGGCTGATGATCGAGCCAAGCTTCTGTCCCATTGCCTCGGCGGCAGGCTGGCTGACATCATAGATCGATCCCACAACCCCTTGGGGATCGGGGGGGCAGGCCCATGCCATTGTCGACCAGACCGGAGAACCGCGTGAGGAAGCTTTCGCCGTTGGTCATCGGGCCGGACTGGGCCAACGAGGGGCTGAGACCAACGCTGATGTGAAGGGAAATTGTTGCCAGCAGAAGGGGGACCAGACGTGACTTCGTTCGTCTGAGCACCGGTTCCCGGCGGCGGGATGTTTGCGATACGAAAGAGAGCATCGTGCCACTCCTTGTTGGTGAAATTGATGTATGAAACGTCCTTCTGTCACCTACGTTGGTCGTCGCGAAGACGCGGATGGTTCTAATCCCGTCGCGTTTTTTGTCATCTCATGATCAACCGCACGCACCTTGCCTTCGCTTCTCTTCTCTACCATACCCCTAATCGGGCTCGATTTCACTTGGCCTGACGGACAAGGGATCAAGTTGCCTCAGGAACTGCTTTCGTGCGGTTTGGGAGCCGCAGGTCAGCGGGCAGGGCCATCAATTGCGGAGGAGGAGAAAAATGCGTCTTTCATCTGCCGTAAAAAAGCGATAAACAAAGCGCCAACAGGTCAAGGGCTGGATGCGCCCATATCTCGACGGAACGCTTGAGCAAGGCCAGCAAGCAACGGACTTAAGGACAGGCATGAACGCCGAACGCTTGCGCCAAAGATGGCGCCGATTTTTCTCAAATCCAGACACCTCGCGATATCTCGTCTATCGACTTCTGTCAGAGAATTTCCATCTCTACGCAAAGCGCTATGCCCTCGCCTTCTTCTTTATGGGGATTGTTGCCGCGACCACCGCGCTCAGCGCCTGGATCATGCGCGACATCGTCAATGAGATTTTCATTTCCAAGGACTTCAGCGAGGTTCTGCTTATTTCACTTGCGGTCACCGCGATCTTCATAACCAAAGGCTTCGCCACCTACGTGCAGGCCACCACCCTTGCCCGGATCGGCAATGCCAATGTCGCCAATCTGCAAAGAAAGCTCTATCGCCATTTCATGCAGCAGGGTGCCGATTTCTTTCAGGAATATCCGTCAAGCGAGCTGATCACGCGTATTTCGCACAATGCCGGTGCGGCGCGTGGCGTGATGGACATGATTGTCACCAGTCTGGGGCGTGATCTGCTCTCGCTCATCGGTCTTGTCGCTGTGATGGTCATACAGGATCCGGTGATGTCTCTGATCGCCCTGTTTGTTGCGCCACCCGCGATCTATTTCGTCTCGCGGCTGGTGCGCCGGGTCAAACGCATCGCCAAGGATCAGTTCGTATCGCTCACCCAGACCACCCAGACCATGCAGGAGAGTGCACAGGGATTTCGCATCATCCGCACCTTCGGCCTGGAAAGCGTGATGGCGAGCCGAATGGACTACGCCATCTCTGGCGTCGAGCAGCGTGCCAACAAGATCGCCACTCTGGGCGCCCGCACGAGCCCCCTGATGGAAACACTGGGCGGCTTCGCCATTGCTCTGGTCATTCTCTACAGCGGTTGGCGCACCATTGTTGGCGGTCAGACGCCGGGTGAGTTCATCTCTTTTTTGACGGCGCTGCTTCTGGCCTATGATCCAGCCAAGCGTTTGAGCCGTCTTCAGGTCGCGCTCGAAAGCGGCCTTGTCGGTGTGCGTCTGATGTATGAGATTCTCGATCGTCCGAGCCGGGTTGTCGAACGCCCGGATGCCTGTGAACTCGAGGTGACAGACGGCACCATCACTTTCGATGATGTCAGCTTCTCCTATGCACCCGACGAACCGGTCCTGACGGATCTGTCCTTTACCATCGCTGGCAACAAAACAACGGCGCTTGTCGGCCCGTCGGGCGGCGGCAAGTCGACCATCATGGCGCTTGTGCAGCGGTTTCACGATGTCTCCAAAGGGGCCGTGCGCATCAATGGCACGGACCTTCGGGATTGTTCGCTCGCCTCGCTCAACTCCCACATCGCGCTGGTGACTCAGGATACCATGCTGTTCTCCGGCTCGATCCGGGATAACATCCGCTTTGGCCGTCAGGATGCCAGCGACGAGCAGATCGAGGAAGCCGCCCGGAACGCCAACGCACATGAGTTCATCGCCAATTTGCCCAACGGTTATGACACCCCCATCGGCGAGAATGGCGCTTCGCTTTCAGGCGGACAGAAGCAGCGGCTGGCCATCGCCCGAGCCATGATCAAGGATGCCCCGATTGTTTTGCTTGACGAGGCAACGTCCGCGCTTGATTCTGAATCCGAGGCCAAGGTGCAGGCCGCGTTCGATCGTCTCAGCGAAGGACGCACGACCCTCGTGATCGCCCATCGGCTGTCAACGATCCGCAATGCAGACAAGATCTGTGTGATCAAGGGGGGCCGGGTGGCCGAAGAGGGGACCCACGCCGAGCTTAACAGCCAGAACGGGCTTTATGCCAATCTGGTCAAACTGCAATTTGAAACATAGAGACCGCCTCGCACCCTAGGTGCCGCCGGGAGATATCGTCTTTGCGCAAATCCGGATCTGCTTCAGCTTCGCTGCCCAAGGTGATCCGCCTTACTCACGAGAGCGGCCCCATTGACGTCAAGCTCAAGCACAATGCACGGGCACGTCGCCTGATCCTGCGGCTAGACTCGCGCTCCGGCGAGCCGGTCGCCACCTGTCCACCGGGCGTCAGCACACTCAAGATAGGACAGTTTCTCCAGAACCATGTGGACTGGCTGATCGAGAAACAGGGATTGCGGCAACCCAATGTGCCGTTTGAAGATGGCGCCATCATTCCCGTGCGCGACGTTCCCCACCGCCTTCAGCATGTGGGCCAGACGCGCGGCACGGTTCGTCTGCTTGAGCAGCATGGCGAGCATGTCCTGATGGTCAGCGGGCAGGGGCAGCATATGCAAAGGCGCGTCACCGACTGGCTGAAGAAGGAAGCCAAAGCGGACCTGACCGAAGCGGTTGATCGTCATGCGGACGCCATCGGCATCAAGCCTTCTTCCTTGCGCATCAAGGATACCACAAGCCGCTGGGGCTCATGCAGCTCGGCGCGCGAGCTGTCCTTCTCATGGCGCGTCATCATGGCACCGCCCTTCGTGCTGGATTATCTCGCTGCGCATGAAGTCGCGCACTTGCGCGAGATGAACCATTCCGCACGCTTCTGGGCACATGTCGAAGCGCTTTGCCCGGACTTCGAGGAAGGCAAGGCGTGGTTGCGCACGCACGGACGCCAGCTCCACACCTACGGTGTCGAATAGGGCAGCCCGTGCCTGACTAGAGCAATTCTCGGGAACACTCGTTCACGAGAATGCAATAACATACTGACAAATGGCGTTTAAATCTAAACCGGTGACCCGGTTTATCTTCAAAGCGCTCTAGTTTCCGAACAGCCGCGAGAAGAAGCCCTTGCGTTCCTTGGGCTCTGGCGCAGAGGCGGTCGGCGGCGTTTGATCCGCAGGCAACAGGTCGGGATTGATCCACGGGTTTTTCTCACCACCGAGGGTCCGGCGGGTCTCGGCCAATTGCTCAACGCTGACCCCGGGCAGTCCGGCAATCACCATGCCATTGTGCGCGCCGACCATATACTTTTTCCATGTTGCTGCCGGGATATTGCCGCCTGATGCATGTTTGGTCGGTGAGCCATCGTCATTGCCAAACCAGACATCGGTTACGAGGTTCGCCGTGTAGCCGACAAACCAGGCATCGCGGTAATTCTGCGTCGTGCCTGTTTTCCCGCCTGCAGGCCGTCCGGGCAATAGGGCTTTCTTGCCGGTGCCAGAGATCAGGGTCTCCTGCATCATGGAGTTCATCATCGACAAAATCTGCGGCTCGATCACGCGAGGGCCGGGCATGTTGGGTTTGAGGTAGAGAACCTCGCCATCCTTGTTGACGATCCGCTGAATGACATAGGGATTGGCTCGTATGCCACCGTTGGCAAAGGGCAGATAGGCGCCAACCATCTCGAGCGGTGAGACTTCCGCCGTTCCCAGAGCGATCGACAGATTGTCACTGAGCTTTGAATGGATGCCGAGCCGGTGCGCCACTTCGGCCACCTGCTGCGGGCCGACCTCGAAGGTCAACTGCGCCGCTATGGTGTTGATCGAAAGGGCCAGCGCCTTTCTCAGGGTGATCTGACCCACGTATTTTTTCGAGTAATTCTGGGGTGTCCAGCCGTTGTAGGAAATCGGCTCGTCAACGCGCAGGCTGTTGGGCTGGTTGCCGCGCTCCAGCGACGCCAGATAGACGAACGGCTTGAAGGAGCTGCCCGGCTGTCGCTTGGCATTGACCGCACGGTTGAACTGGCTTTCGCGATAGGATTTGCCACCAACCATTGCCCGCACAGCGCCGTCAGGCGTCGCCGAGACGAGTGCTCCCTGACTGACGCCATATTTCTTGCCCTGATCCTCGATGGCATCGGCGATTGCGGTTTCTGCAAGGGTCTGCATGCGCATGTCGATGGTGGTTTCGACGATCAGATCCTCTTTCATGTCCCCCACCAGATCGGGCACCTGCTCCATCACCCAGTCAGCGATATAATTGAGCGAACTGGCCCGATGGCGCGCCACGGTGTTGACCGATTGTGTCAGCGCCAGTTTTTGCTCTTCGGGCGTGATGAACCCTTCCCGCGCCATGGCCGCCAGGACCAGTTTGGCGCGCGCACGGGCTGCCTTCGGGTGCCGGTTGGGCGCCAAACGGGACGGGGCCTTCAAGAGCCCGGCAATGGTTGCAGCCTCCGACAGGGTCAGCATTGAGGCCGGCTTGTTGTAATAGGTTCGGGCCGCCGCATCGACCCCCGTTGCACCAGAGCCCAGATAGACCCGGTTGAGATACATCTCGAGGATTTCGTCCTTGCTGAACTTGGTTTCCAGCCAGATCGCGAGGATCAGCTCCTGCACCTTGCGCTCAATGGTGCGTTTGTGCTCGAGGAACAGGTTCTTGGCAAGCTGCTGGGACAGCGTCGAGCCACCCTGCGACAACCGCCCGCGAACGATGTTGGTTACCATGGCGCGTGTGAAGCCGATGGGATCAAAGCCGAAATGCGAATAGAAGCGATGGTCCTCGATGGCGACAACCGCATCGACGAGATAGGGCGGCAGCGAAGAGATGCGCACCTTCTGCCCGCCGGTTTCGCCCCGGTTGGCCACAAGCGCCCCATCAAGAGAGACGATCTGGATGTTGGGCGGACGATCAGGAATGCGCCAGTCGGTCGATCTTGGCAATTGAGCGCCATACCACAACAGGATGCAGCCCGCGATGATCCCGCCCCAAAGACCGGCGATCACCAGCCAGTAGACCAGCTCACGAACAACACGGAACATGCGCCCCAGAAGCGACCCGCTTTTGGGGCCCCGTTTGCGACCACCTTTCCTGCGACCGCCGTTGCCAGATCCATTGGAAGGCCCCTTGCCACGACCTCCGCCATTGCCTGATCCATTGCCGTTCTTTGCATTGCGGGCATTGGCAGGCGTGCGTTTTGCACCAGCGCCTTTCTTTGCGCCGGTCGGCTTTTTCGCCCGTCTCTTGGTCTGGGCAGGTTGGCTGCGGTCATCTTCGCTGAGGCGAATGTCGCCGGGAGCGCGGGATGGAGGGGTTTGACGCGGCATGGGCTGTCGGGTGGCTCTTTGGTTGGTGCTTTTACCGTGTGCCTTCGGGTTTGGGCTGCGGCAAAGGCATGGATCCTGATGGTTTCAGCGGGAGATTTGCCCCCACAATACGGCAAATTCGTGAGCGCCCCGCACTTTCAGGGAGCTGGGCAATGATTCGGCAAAAATATTAACCGCGCGATCCCAAAAAGCCCGTTAACATCCACATATCAGCGCCCGAGACGCATGAGATGCGACAGGCCATTAACCTAAACTGCCCGTACCGGCTCCCCTCTCACATCAATGTGATGTCGGAATAATATTTACAAATCAAATACTTGGATATTGCGTTAAGGTTAAATACGGATGGCGTGGGACTCGTGTGTCCATCGCGATCATAGTGGCACCGATGACTAAATTTGGAACGAAATTCCTAAGAAAAGGACGGAGCCGGGAAATGGCGCAACAGCCAGTAGCAAACAAGCAGCGAATCGAGTGGATTGACCTTGCCAAGGGCCTCACCATTTTGCTCGTGGTTATCATGCATTCTACCGGAGGGGTCGAGCTTCATTTCGACAGCGAAGGCTGGATGCATCACGTGCTCGCCTTTGCAACGCCTTTCCGGATGCCTGTGTTCTTTGCTGTTGCGGGGCTGTTCGCGGCCAACGCCATTTCCAAGGACTGGCGCACGTTCCTTGACAGCAAGTTTGTCCACTTCGCCTATTTCTATGTGATCTGGATGACGATCCAGTTCATCTTCAAGACGCCCTTCTTCATCCAGACATTGGGATCAGAGGGCACACTCTCCTACTATATCGCGTCCTTCGTCCAGCCTTTCGGTCTGCTCTGGTTCATCTATCTGTTGCCGATCTATTTTCTCGTGCTGCGTGTCACGAAGCCCGTACCAATGCTGGCGCAATTTGTCATCGCCATTGCCTGCAAGGCCTATCTCACGCACACCGGCATCAATGTCGTCGATTTCTTCTCGAAATATTACGTCTTCTTTCTGGCCGGGCATTTTGGGCGGGACCTGTGGTTCTCCCTCGCCGGAGCAGCAGACCGGAATCGATACACGGTGTTTGCGGGACTGTCGCTTTGGGCCGGTGTGAATGGCGCAGTCGTCTATCTCGGCTATGGTGACATCCTGCCGGTGACCATACTGATGGGCGTGTTGGGCTTCGTGGCGGTGATCGGTCTGATCGCGATAGTGCCCAAGAGCGGCCTTGCCGGAACCCCGGCGCACCTCCTGCGGTTCTGTGGCCAGCGGTCCCTGCCGATCTATCTGGGCTTTTTCCTGCCCATGGGCGTGTCCCGTCTTGCGCTCTCCCGCTTTACCGATGTGATCGATGTCGGCACCATCGCCTTTCTGGTATCCCTGACAGCGATTGCCGGTGCGATTGTGATGTTTGAAGCGGTCAAGCGCCTGAAGATCGGAACTTTTCTTTATGTGCGGCCCGAGTGGGCCCGGTTGAGACTGCGCCGTGTGGAAATGGTTCCAGCCGAATAAATCACTGCGGCCATCTGCCTAACCTCTCAAGCCCCCGTGCCGTCCGGCATGCGGGGCTTTTTGTTTTTGGTCTTTTCTTTCCCCCCGTCGTTGGCTAAGGTCTGAGCCAATCATGATCATGGTTTGTTCACATATCCGGTGAACAACCGGCAGAGCGACGAAGGACATCCAATGGCACAAAAACCGCATCTCTTTCTGGTTGACGGCTCGTCCTATATTTTCCGCGCCTACCACGCGCTGCCGCCGCTGACCCGCAAGAGCGATGGGCTACCGATCGGCGCGGTTTCCGGCTTTTGCAACATGCTCTGGAAGCTGATGCAGGAGGGCGACAACGGGCTCGCCGGGGTCACCCCCACCCACATGGCAGTGATTTTCGACGCCAAGGGCAAGACTTTCCGCAGCGATATCTATGAGCAATACAAGGCCCACCGGCCACCAGCACCGGAAGATCTTATCCCGCAGTTCGGCCTCATCCGCGATGCCGTCCGGGCCTTCAACATCGCCTGCATCGAGCTTGAAGGCTATGAGGCCGATGATATCATCGCCACCTATTCCGAGCGTGCGCTGGAAGCGGGTGCGGATGTCACCATCATCGGCTCGGACAAGGATCTGATGCAGCTCGTCCGGCCCGGCGTGCTGATGGTCGATACCATGAAGAACAAGGTGATTAACGAGGAGGAGGTGCTGGCCAAGTTCGGCGTCGCGCCTGACAAGGTGGTCGAGGTGCAATCGCTGGCGGGCGATTCGGTCGACAACATCCCCGGCGTGCCCGGCATTGGCATCAAGACCGCAGCCCAGCTGATCAATGATTATGGTGATCTGGAAACCCTGCTGGCCCAAGCCGACGGCATCAAACAGAAGAAGCGGCGCGAAAACCTCATCGAATTTGCCGATCAGGCTCGGATTTCCAAAGAGTTGGTCTATCTCAAGCGCGATGTGCCGCTGCCGCTCGGTATCGATGATCTGGTCTGCTGCGATCTGGACGGCGTCAAGATCGTCTCCTTTCTCAAGACGATGCAATTTACCTCGCTGACCCGCCGCGTTGCCGAGGCGACCGAGACCGAGGCGGATGTGGTCGAACCATGCGCGCTGGAAATCGTCGGCTGGGAAGCACCCGAAAAGGCCGAAAAGGCTGAAGACGCGGATGATGGTCTGAAAACACCGGCCCATCTGGCGGCCAAGATTGCCGCCGACGTGGCCGCTCTACCCATCGACCGGGACGCCTATCAGACCGTTACCACCACAGACGAGCTGCAAGTCTGGCTCGATGAGGCCAAGCGCATCGGCCATGTGTCTGTCGACACCGAGACCAACAGCCTTGATGCCATGCAGGCCAAACTGGTCGGCGTGTCGCTCGCGACCGAGCCGGGCAAGGCCTGTTACATCCCGCTCGATCACACAGTGGGTGACGGCGACATGTTCGGAGGTGGCCGCGCCGAGGGCCAGATTGCCTTTGATGATGCACTCGCCATGCTCAAATCCCTGCTCGAGGATCCCACCATCCTCAAGATCGGGCAGAATCTCAAATATGACACCCTGCTGCTCAGTCGCTACGACATCGATCTCGCGCCCTTTGATGACACCATGCTGCTATCCTATGCACTCGACGCGGGCAAGCATGGCCACGGCATGGATGAGCTGTCCGACCTCTGGCTCGGCCACCAGCCAATCCCCTTCAAGGAAGTGGCGGGTAGCGGCAAGAACCAACTCACCTTTGACAAGATCGCCATCGACAAGGCCACCGCCTATGCCGCCGAGGATGCCGACGTCACCCTGCGCCTCTGGATGGTGCTGAAGCCGCGCCTTGCTGCCGACCGGATGACCCGCGTCTATGAGCGCCTTGAGCGTCCATTGCTTCCTGTCCTGACCAAGATGGAGCGCCGCGGCATTTCGGTGGACCGCCAGATCCTGTCGCGCCTGTCCGGCACCTTTGCCCAAGGGATGGCCGCGCTGGAGGAGGAAATCCATACCCTCGCGGGCAAGCCTTTCAATATTGGCAGCCCCAAGCAGTTGGGCGATATCCTGTTTGGCGAACAGGGCCTGCCCGGTGGCAAGAAGACCAAGACCGGTGCCTGGTCGACCTCGGCTGGCGTACTCGAAGACCTCGCCGCCACGGGCCACGAACTGCCGCGCAAAGTCGTCGACTGGCGCCAGCTTTCCAAGCTCAAGAGCACCTACACCGACGCGCTGCCAACCTTCATCAATCCTGAGACAAAGCGGGTTCACACCTCCTATTCACTGGCGGCAACCAGCACGGGGCGGCTCTCATCGTCTGATCCGAACCTGCAGAACATTCCGGTTCGCACGCAGGAAGGGCGCAAAATCCGCACCGCCTTTGTCGCCACACCGGGCCAAAAACTGATCTCGGCCGACTATAGCCAGATCGAGTTGCGGGTGCTCGCCCATATCGCCGGGATCGAGCAACTGAAAAAAGCCTTCGAGGACGGACAGGACATTCATGCCATGACGGCGTCGGAAATGTTCAACGTGCCCATCGAGGGCATGGATTCGGCCACCCGCCGCCGCGCCAAGGCGATCAACTTCGGCATCATCTATGGCATCTCGGCCTTTGGTCTTGCCAACCAGCTTGGCATTTCGCGCACCGAGGCCAAGGAGTATATCGACACCTATTTCGAGCGCTTCCCCGGTATCCGCGACTATATGGAAGAGACCAAGAAACAGGCCCGCGAGCATGGCTATGTGGAAACCATCTTTGGCCGCAAGATCCACTATCCGGAGATCAATTCCAAAAATCCCAACATGAAGTCGTTCCAGGAGCGCGCCGCCATCAACGCCCCCATTCAGGGCTCGGCAGCCGACATCCTGCGCCGCGCCATGATCCGCATGGACGACGCGCTGGAAGCCTCAAAGCTCAGCGCCCAGATGCTGCTTCAGGTGCACGATGAATTGATTTTTGAAGTGCCCGAAGGCGAGGTTGAGGCAACGATCCCGCTGGTGCAGAAAATCATGATCGACGCCCCCATGCCAACGCTCCAGCTTTCGGTCCCCCTGAAAGTCGACGCCGAAGCCGCCGACAACTGGGACGAGGCGCATTGAGGGGGAATTATGGACGATAACCCTGTTGCCGAGCTATCCTGCCGATGATGCCTTTTACAATTATGTCTAGAGAAGAATGCTCTTTATAGTTTGCGGGAGCAATAAAATTTACTCTCCCGTCAGAAATCAATGTATGGATTTTGTCTAGATCTCTTGAATTCTTGCTCTCATCATAAACAGCTATTGAGTTACCTCCCTTATAGGTCAACATTTTCATAGTAGGAATGTCTGTATCTCCATCACCCAGAAAGACCATATGCTCAAAAGGAATAGGTCTTTCTGGTTCAGGAATGTAGCTATTTATGGTAGTATTGTCCCAGTGATTATTGATGCCTTTGTTGATGCGAAATAAATATTGTGTTTTCGTTGTGTAATTAATTCCTGCTCCGGGCCAAACAGCTTTCTCTGATTCATAAATAAACTTAGAGGCGAATATTTTAGTAAAGCAATCTCTTATTGAGCAGCCGTCAATCATTTCGTCGATTCCAGACGAAATAATATAGTGCTCTAAAGATAGGTTTAGTTTCTTCGCATGCTGATTAATTCTCTTGAACCAAGTTTTGTCGCTGAGACCTGGGAAAAGCTGGGCAGCCTGTCCATGATTACTTAGCATCGACTTTGTGAGAGGTTTGTTATTAGATGCCGACAGTTCGAGCATCAATTGCATATAGACCAATATTTCATCTGCATCGTTAGCTTTTGTGCGAGATTTAACTTCTGACCAAAACTCTTCTTTCGTTAGACCAACTTCCGGAATGAAACTGGTTTCTTGCAGGTTTCCCTTTGCCAAAGTTCCATCGAAATCATAAATAATCGCGCAGCGAGTTGAACTTGTCATTCCAAGTTTCCATTTTCCGTTTCCATTTGAATATTAGTATAGCACGTCTCCTGTTCAATTATTAGTTGCTTAACAGTTTTTGCTGCCGAGAGGCGTTGCAGTTGTTTCTAGCCAAATTTTTACCGCATTCGGGGGGCATAAAGCTGCCGGATCAACGGCAGCGGTCCGGGCTTCGGCCAAGTCAAATCCGAGCCAAGCCAAATCCGAGCCAGGCCAAGTCCGTGGTGGATGACCGACACCCGCTTTCAAGGCAACTGACCGACGTCAAAGACAGCAGCCCCTTGTGCCGATACGTCCATGGTCCAAAATCCGAACTGAGCATCAGCGGCTTGTATCCTCCGATGGGCTCCGATACCAGATCTCAGCTTGCAGACCCGCCTGCGACGCGATATTGAGGCACAATGAAACACCAAATCAGCATTCTATCCTCTTCCCTAATGCCCCTTTCCCGCCTGACACTGTCTCTTCTGGCCCTCTCACTCGTGTCCCTTGTGGCATTGAGCCAGTCAGTCGATGCTCGGGGGCTGCACAAGCGCGAGCTCGCCGCGCTTAAGGATATGGAGCCGTCCGAACAGCTCATCCAGCGCTGCGAGCTGGAAACGCTGGCCAAGCTCAACGCAGACCGCGTGGTTGCCTACACCTTCGAGCCGATGCACTATAAAGGCAATCATCTCGATGCGCCCGGGGCGGCTTATCGCAAGGCTGGTGTCTGGTATCGCCTGAGCTACAGCTGCACCACCAGCGCAGACCGCATGGAGATCGTCGAGTTCGATTTTAGCAAGGGCGACAAGATCCCAAGGAATGACTGGGGTAAGTACAATCTTTTCCCCTAAGGAAAAGCGCTTCAGGCTGTCTTTGCGGCTCGTAATATCAACAGAATTCTCAACAAGGGACGGGGCTTGTTAACCCTTCACATTTTTTTGCGTTGTAAAATGTAGCACGCTACATATATAGACAGGACGAAACGGTCCCCGCAAAACGAAGGCCGTTAATGAGGAGGGAGCCGATGCCCAATGAACGTGGTGAGCACGAAGAAAAAACAATCGGCTTCCTCCTCAAACAACTCAACGATGGCACGAAACAGATGGTGGATGCGAAATTGCAGCCTTTCGGGCTGACGATGACGCAAGCCCAGTTTCTGTATTTCCTGCGCACCCGCATGGGCAAGACAACGACGCCCAAGCATTTTGAGGAACACTTCGGGATTGCCCACCCGACCGTGGTTGGTGTCTTGAAACGTCTGGAGCAAAAGGAATTGATCGCGGCGATGCCCGACCCGGAAGACGGGCGACGCAAGATCATCACCCTCGCTCCCGCCGAGCAGCAGATACATCGTCAGGTGCAGGCCACCAGGCAAACCATAGAAGCCTGCCTGATCGACAAAATGACCCCCCAAGAGGTCGCGGATCTGAAGATCATGCTCGAGCGGTTGCTCGCCAATATACAGGATTAGGCTGACGTCGCAAAAACGGCGGCAAGCAAGAACAAGAGAATAACCAGCATGGATAATGACAACGAACAATTCGAAAGCATGTCGGTCCCGAAAGCCATTCTGAAGAATGCCATTCCGACCATTGTTGGCATGATTGTCATCCTGATCTACAACATTGCCGACACCTTCTTCGTTGGCCAGACCAATGACCCGATACAGGTCGCCGCCGTTTCGTTGGCGACCCCGGTGTTCTTGCTTTTCATGGCAACCGGTAACCTCATCGGCATTGGGGGCACGTCGGTCATTTCTCGTGCCTTTGGTGAGAAACGTCAAGCCTACGCCCAGCAGGTCAGCTCCTTTTGTTTTTATGCCTCATGGATCGTTGGCATCCTGTTCTCGCTTGTCTTCTTTGTCGAGATGTCGACCATTCTGTCAGCCATCGGCGTCAGCGAGGATACGATTGGACCGACACGGCAATATCTGTTGTATATCGCGCCCAGTGCGCCCTTTGTGATCATCTCGATTGCCTTTGGCAACATCGTTCGGGCCGAAGGCAAGGCCAAGCAGGCCATGATCGGCATGATGCTGGGCACCGCCCTCAACATCCTGCTCGATCCGATCTTTATCATCGGACTGGACATGGGCGTTGCCGGTGCTGCCGTTGCAACGCTGATCGGCAACATCGTCTCGGCGGGATACTTCCTCTCCATGTTTTCGCGTGGCCGCTTCAGGCTGTCCATTGCCTTCAAGGATTTCCGCATCAAGGGCGTTCTCTGGCCGGTTGTTGCCATCGGTGTGCCGGCGGCGCTCAACAATGTCATGATGAGCACGTCGGTCATCATTCTGAACAATGTGCTCACCGCATATGGCGATGTGGCCATCGCCGCCATGGGCATTGCATCCAAGGTGATGATGATCGCGGTCCTGTTGCAGATCGGTCTTGGTGCCGGCATCCAGCCGCTTCTGGGCTATAGCTTCGGGGCGGGCAATGCCCAGCGCTTTCGTTCGATCCTCAATGTTTCGATGGTCTATGCACTGGTGATGGGCAGCGTCCTGACACTGGTGACCTTTCTCAGCTCGGACCTTATCATCAGCGCCTTCATCGAAGACAAGAGCGTCGTCGATCAGGGCGTCCGCTTCGTGCATATCCTGCTCTTCTCCGGTCCCATTGTCGGTGTGATGTTTGTCTTCATCAACACGTTGCAGGCCATGGGAGCGGCACGGGAATCGCTGGTTCTTTCAATCAGCCGTCAGGGCTTTGTTTTCATCCCTATGCTGTTTGTGATGAATGCATGGTTTGGTCTGGATGGCGTGGTCTTTGCCCAGCCGACCGCCGATCTGGTATCGGTAATCATGGCGGTGTTTCTTGTCTATCCCTATCTCAAGAAATACCTGCCCCATGACAAGGAGACGGCCTCGCTGGAGCTGGGCGAGCAGCCAGCGCAGTGACATCGCGGCTGAACCGGCTTGGTTCTATCCCAGAACCAGAATGAGCACGCCGCAGACGATGAACAGGCATCCGGTGATCTCGAGCCGGTTTATGCTTTCCTTGAAGATGAAGACCGAGGACGCAAAAGAGAACAGCATTTCGATCTGGGCCAGTGCCTTGACGATCGCCGATTGTTGCAAGGTCATCGCCATGAACCAGCCAAAGGATGCGGTTGCACCGACAAAACCGGTCGCCAGCGACGGTTTCCATGCGCGTGCGATATTGCCGAACTGCTCTGGCTGTTTGAGCGCCATGTAACATCCCATTAAAAGCGTCTGAAAGCCCGTCGCGGCAACCAGCGTGAACCCGGCCTGCAGGATGAAGTCTGGCGAGGCCATGTCAGGTTCGAGAGACAGCGATGCGGCGCGAAACCCGGCCGCAGCGATGCCGAAGAAGGCCCCGGACCCGAGCCCGATGAGCGCGGTGCGCGAAAAGGTCGAAATGACAAGGCTGCGCCATGAGAAGGGCGTGCGGGCAACCGATATGAGCATCACCCCGAGCACAGCCATCACGATGGCAAGGATCGCCGTTGCCGAGATGGTTTCGGCAAAGACGATGAAGGCAAAGAGAGCCGCCTGCGCCGGTTCTGTGCGGCTGTAGGCCGTGCCCACCGCAAAGTTGCGGAAGGAAAACAGCATCACCAGCAACATCTGCCCGCCAATCTGTGCCAAAGCCGCGATGACCACCCAGAAGACGAAATCGCCGTTTGCTGAAGGGATGGCCGCACCCGTCAGCCAGGCATAGCCAAACAGATAGATAAGGGCGAAGGGAACACCAAACGCGAAGCGAATGAACGTCGCTCCGGTGGTGCTGAGCGTGCCCTTCAGGTGTTTTTGCAGCACAGAGCGGATATTCTGCAAAAACGCAGCAGAAATCGTGATGGCGATCCAAAGAGGCATTGTCTTCTTTCAGGGCAGGGGCGCCGCGTTTCTCACGGCGCTCTCGGGCCATTAACACGGTCTCACAAGAGAATCCAGCGTCTGGATGCGTTCAGACGTGCGGCCAGACAATCGGCGGGCATGTACGTTGGCCGGCGCCAGTCAGTCGCGCTTGGCGCTGTAATAGGTCAGGCCAAGCGTGATCGCATGGCGCAATTCGGTTTCTGGCAGTGGTTTGGTCGGGTCGAAATGGATGGCCCGTTTGCCCTCGAACTGCCAGTTGGCCGGAGGGGAGGCATCATAATGCTCCCTCAATTGTGCGATCAGCTTGCTTTGACAGGGCACATAAAGCGCAGCGCTTCTGCCATCTTTGGGCATCCCCAGCCGGATCGGGCACCCGGTCTTGGGGCGCGTGGCAAAGCTGGGTTGCCCCCATTTGACTTCTTCATGGATCGCACCGACATCGCTTCGCGCCCCGGCAATTTCATGGATCCAACGCCGAACCGTCAACAAGGCCATCCGTGCGGGATCGGGAAACGCTGCAAAAGCGGCCTCAACGTCCTTGCTCATCTTGTCAAGAGACTGCGTCATTGTACCTGTATCGCCATCTCGCTCATCACCATTTTACCGCCCGTGAAGCAGACCACATGATCTTGCGGCACTTCCTGCCAGCATTCAAGCTGCCTGTCGATGGGTTCGGAGACCAGAATGACGTCGCCATTGTCATAGCGGCGATAAAACAGCGACGGAGCCTGATGATCGCTTGAGCAGCGAAACCCGATCAGACGTTCGCCATCGGAGAGGCAGGAGGTGAAGCGCAAGGGGGTGGAGATGCCTTTCTCCGCCATGCCGTTAACGACCCGCCTGAGAACCTTGGCAAGAGCCTTTTTGGGGCAGGAGCGAAGATCCTCCTGCATGGCCAAAAGGAACAACAGCTCGGAATCTGTGGTGCCGGTCCGGTGCGCATAGTGGTCATCATCGAGCATGCTCTCAAGCAGCCGTCGCAAGGCGCCATACCCACCGACCTGGCCATTGTGCATGAACATCCATTGATCAAGTGCGAAGGGGTGGCAATTGGCGCGGCTGGTCTCTGTTCCGGTCGAGGCGCGGACGTGAGCGAAGAACAGGCGTGACTGGATCTGTGAGGCGAGGCTTTTGAGATTGCCATCATTCCACGCGGGCAAAATCTCGCGGTAAATGCCCGGCTCTGGCCGCGATCCGTACCATCCGATGCCAAAGCCGTCGCCGTTGGTTTCGGTCTTGCCCTGTTCGGCATGAAGACTTTGATGAATGAGCGAGTGCTCGGCTGTGGTGATGTAATGCTCCAGAAAAACCGGTTGCCCCTTGTATGCGATCCAGCGGCACATCTTGCTCTCCTGTCGGCAAAAGAAATTGGCTGAGCTTTTCAAATACACTGTTGTGCTTATTTGCGGCAAGGCGCAGGCACATGAGGAGCTCCCGAAGTGCACAAGTCATGGGCGGCGGTTTCGCTTTCGGCGGTGACTACCCGCTCAAAAGGGCGCGTTACGCTTTTGTTTTGGCATTAATGGCGGCAAACAGACCAAGCTTGCGTAAGATCATGTAGCGCATCCCCATAGATTGCTGGAACCGCCAGATTTTCTTCTGAATGACGAGCTTGAAGTCTTTCTTCAGCGGCTTGTTGAGCCGGTCCGATATGGTCGACTCGCATTCGTCGAGCCGTACGGGGAAAGGGCAAACCTCATAGAGATTGATGCGGTTGCGATACTGGTTGGCGAGGAGGCGGTCGATCGGTTCATCGATGATCGAGAGATTGGCGGCCAGCTTTTTGGCTGCGCCCGCCTTGACCAGATAGCACGCTGTTCCCGACGAGCAGCGCGGCGCAAACAGAATATCCCGTTGCTTGTGCTCGCCGAACTTCCAGGCATGTTGATAGGGCGCATAATGCCCGCTGAGCTTGACCAGCTCCATGTCGTCTGGATAGGCCGAGAGGCTATCGATCCAGTCGCTGAAGTCATCGGGCAGGATCGCGTCATCCTCTAGGACGATCCCGTAAGGGTGTCCGCCGTCAACGATGCGCTGAAGGGCAAGACGATGGCTCATCGCGCAGGCAATTTCACCCAGCGAGAGAACCCGGAGCATCCTTAAAGAGAAATGCCGTTTGATCGTCGGCTCCAGATCCTTGAAATCCACCGCGTCGAGAATTTGATAATCGATATTGAGATCAGACAGGCGTTTTGACATCGCTTGGCGACGGTCTTCTTGGCGCCACAAATTGATGACCTGAACGAAGGGGGGGCGGCTGGGGCATGTCTGGTTTCCAAAAATCCATCGAGCGATTGCTTTGCAATACAGAATTGCAAAGCAACAATCAATCCGCAAGGCCCATCCGCAAGAGTGGGCCTGAAGTACAGATCTGGTGCATCGGTATGGACTTCACGTGGCTGTCACATCGGGCCGTTAAGGGGAGGCATGTTTCATTACCGAACCAAGGGAACACCGATGCTAAAAAGTTTCTCCAAGGCGCTGCTTCTGACCAGCTGCCTCGCACTGCCCTTCGCCTCTGAAGCTGCAGCCCTTACCATCGAGCCGATCTCGACCTATTCCGTAGGCGTCTTCGACGAGGGGGCCGCTGAAATTGTCTCCTATGACAAGGCAGGCAAGATGCTCTATGTCGTCAATGGTCTCGACAAATCCATCGACATGCTGGATATCTCCAACCCGGCTGAGATCAAGAAGGCCGGTGCAATTGATGTCACCAAGCACGGCAAGGGCGCCAATTCCGTGTCGGTTCATGGTGAGTATGTTGCCATCGCAGTGGAAGCGGAAGACAAGCAGGCTGACGGCAAACTGGTCCTCTACAAAACCGACGGAACGCTCGTCGGTGAAGCCACCGTCGGCGCTCTACCCGATTGCGTTGTCTTTGCTCCCAATGGTGACTTTGTGATTGTTGCCAACGAAGGCGAGCCGTCCGACGATTTCAAGACCGATCCTGAAGGCACCGTTTCCATCGTGTCCGTCCCTTCGCTTGAGGTGAAGACGATCACGTTTGACGCGCTGAAAGCCAAAGATTTCGGCGATGACTTCCACACGGCTGCTCCTGAGGGTATCTCCTTCACCCAGCAGATCGAGCCGGAATATGTTGCGATCACGCCGGACAGCAAGACCGCTTTTGTGTCCCTGCAGGAAAGCAACGCGATTGCAGTGATTGACGTCGACAGTGCCGCCCTGAAAAAGGTCTTCACGCTCGGGTTTCAGGACTATTCCAAAGAGCTCGTCGATCTTTCCGATAAGGACGGCAAAATAAACCGCCAGAACTGGCCTGTTCTGTCTTTCCGCATGCCGGACACCATTGACGCCTTCACCAAGGATGGCGTGAATTATGTCGTCATGGCCAACGAAGGCGATAGCCGCGATTATGACGGCTATTCCGAAGAAACCCGACTTGGCAAGGCCAAACTCGACCCGGCGGCCTTCCCGAATGCCGAAGAGCTGCAGAAAAAGGAAAATCTTGGTCGTCTCAAAATCACCACCTCGCAAGGGGATCGTGATGGCGATGGCGATTTCGACGTCATCTATGGCTACGGCGGTCGGTCTTTCTCAATCTTCAACGAGATGGGCGAAATGGTCTTTGACAGCGGCACCGAAATCGAAGCCAAGATCGCCGAACTGGCGCCGAGCGCTTTCAACAGTCAGGGCGCAAACGAAAGCTTCGACAATCGCTCCGATGACAAGGGCGCTGAGCCCGAGGCCATCGAACTGGGTGAAGTGGATGGCAAGCTCTACGCCTTCGTCGGTCTTGAGCGTCAGAGCGGCATCATGGTCTATGACATCACCGATCCAGCCAAGTCCTCTTTCGTAACCTATGCCAGCAACGCCAAGCTTGAGGGTGAATCCGAAAAGCTGACCGCAGGCGACATCGGCCCGGAAGGCGTCAAGTTCATCGCTGGTGAAGACAGCCCAAGCGGCAAACCGATGCTGGCCGTCGCCAACGAAGTCTCCGGCACCACCACCCTGTGGGCGATCAAGTAGCGCTTGATGGCGTGACAGAGAAACAACAAAGGCCCGCTGTCTGCGGGCCTTTTTCATTCGAGCACTGTGTTCCGGCATTTCGGCCTTTGGCAATGCACTTGCTACATGCGACAATAGCGTCGCGGGCCATTGTAGGGCTGGAAGGTGCAATCCGAACCCCGGAAGCTGCGATATCGATTGGCGCACGCATCATAGTTGCAGTACCCGCCATACTCTGGCGGCGGCGCCTGGCGCTTGTTCATGTCGGACAGGATCGTCCCGGCGATCGCCCCGAAGATGGCCCCTGCTGCGAGCGCCGCACCATTGTCGTCGTCGTCGCGATGATGGCGCCTGTGATTGCGAGGCGCCATTCTGGGGCGTCTGTGATCATTACGTCCCCAGTGCCGCTTGAAGTTTCGCTTGTCGTTGTAATGTCGTTCTTTCTTGAAGTGCTTGAATGGCGGAAGCGGTTCAGCCGATACAGGAACGGCAACCATGCCAATACAGGCAGCCATGAATGCTGCAGCAATTTGCCTTTTCATGATTTGCGCCTCTCTATGTTTGAATATCTCTCAAGACAACTATTTCGCACGCACATTGGTTCCGTGACACAGGAGTATGTCTTTTCTGTAGCCATGAGGCGAAGTCTCCCGGATAAAGCGAGGCGCGTTGATGCTGGTGGGAGCGATCACAGCTTGTCAGCGCAATGTCAAATGCGATAAGCATGTGTTATATCATGCAAAACGCCAAGGATCTTCACGCCACTATGATCATCACCAACAACGACCAACTCGAAGGTTTCAAGGACTGCGGCAAGGCGGTCGCCATGGCAATCGAGGAAATGGGCAAGGCACTCGAACCGGGTATGACAATCAAGGAACTTGATGATCTGGGCCGAAAGATCCTTGAAAGAGAAGGGGCGCGGTCTGCGCCCGAGCAGGTCTATGACTTTCCCGGTGCGACCTGCATCTCTGTCGAACCGGTTATTGCACATGGCTGGGCGGATACGCGGGTCATCAAGGCCGGCGATCTTGTGAATATCGACGTCTCCGCCAGCAAGGGCGGGTTCTTCACCGATGCGGGAGCAACCTTCATCCTGCCTCCTGTCACGCCTGAAAAGGCGCAATTGGTCGAGGCCGCCCAAAAGGCCCGGGATCGTGCCGTCAGCAAGATCCGAGATGGCGCCGCCATGCAGGTGATCCCCAACGCCTTTGCCGAGATCGCGCTGGAAGGCGGCTATACGGTCATCGAGAATCTGCTCGGCTGTCACGGTGTGGGTGAAACCCTTCATGACAAGCCCGAAGTGCTCGCCATTCCGGACCGGCGCGACAAGCGCAAGCTGGTCGAGGGCATGGTGCTTGCCATCGAGCCGTTTCTGTCGACCGGTGCCGAATTCGCGCTTGATGGCGACAAGGAGTGGGAGCTCTTTACGCCCGGCTGCCTCACCGCTCAATTCGAGCATACGGTGATTGTCAGCAAGAAAGGACCAATTGTCGTCACGCTCTGATCAAGAGTTCATTGCTGCAAAGCCTGCTCGAAGGCATCGGCGTGGGACAATGTGCCTTTTGGTGCGGGGCCTTGAAAGGTCATGTGCTGAATGAGTGAAGGATCCAGTGCGCCATAGCGTAATTGGCCATCGCATTCGAACCCGAGCCGGACATAGTAGGCGGGGTTGCCGATCAGGATACAACCATTGGCACCAAGAGCGCGAAGGCGCCTCATACCTTCGCCAACCAGAGCCTTGCCGATGCCCTGATTCTGTTTGTCTGGAGCAACCGAGATAGGGCCGAGGCAATACCATTTGTCCCATGTGCCATCGATCTGGATTTTCGAAAAAGCCACATGGCCGACAATCATGCCATCATCATCCATCACCAACGACAGCACAAGATCGCCATCCCGGCGCAATTGGTCGATGATCTCGCCTTCGCTGCCAGAGCTGTAGGGCATGGGCGCAAACGCTCTTTGTGTCAGGGTATGAATGTCCGCCGCGTCAGCAGAGGTTTCTTCGCGAATTTCCATGGTAAATCCTACCCCGCCGGTGTGTGGTGAAAATGCAGGCTCTCAGAACGGGGTCTATTGAAGGGTTTCGTGGCAAGATAAGGCCATATGATGGTCGGCGGAATGCGACACAGCGTCTTCGCAAGTCTGACCATTGGATCTCAGTGAAGCAATCAAGCGCGGTGTTTGAAAAGCATAAGGCCCGCCATTGGCGGGCCTTTCGTGTCTTGATGTCGCGAAAGCCCTAGGCTTTCGGAGCGGCAGCTTTTACTGCTTCGTCAACATGTGGCAGGTAGTATTCGAAGTTTTTCACGAACATACCAGCCAGTTTCTTGGCCTGTGCATCGAAGGCATCTTTGTCAGCCCAGGTGTCGCGAGGCATAAGCAGCTTGTCATCAACGCCAGGGCAGGAAAGCGGAACCTGGATGCCGAAGATTTCGTTGGTCCGGAATTCCATGTCGCTCAGGGAGCCGTTGAGCGCTGCGGTCAGCAGGGCGCGGGTTGCCTTGATCGGCATGCGGGAACCGACGCCGTAAGCACCACCGGTCCAACCGGTGTTAACCAGCCAGCAGGTAACCTGATGTTTTTCCATCATTTCGCGCAGAAGATTGCCGTACTCGGACGGATGGCGCGGCATGAACGGAGCACCGAAGCAGGTAGAGAAGGTTGCTTCAGGTTCGGTAACACCTTTTTCGGTACCAGCCACTTTCGCGGTGTAACCGGACAGGAAGTGATACATAGCCTGTTCCGGGGTCAGTTTAGCGATCGGAGGCAGCACACCGAAAGCGTCAGCCGTCAGCATGATGATGTTTTTCGGCTGCGGAGCACGGCCGGTCAACGATGCGTTCGGGATGAAGTCGATCGGATAGGAAACACGGGTGTTTTCCGTTTTGGAACCGTCTTCGAAATCAGGGATATCGGTAATAGGATCGATAACCATGTTTTCGACGATTGCACCGAAAGTATGCGTGGTTGCAAAGATTTCCGGTTCTGCTTCAGCAGACAGGCGGATGGTTTTTGCGTAGCAGCCACCTTCGAAGTTGAAGACGCCGTTTTCGCCCCAGCCGTGTTCGTCATCACCGATCAGAGTGCGGTTCGGGTCAGCGGACAGGGTGGTTTTACCGGTGCCAGACAGACCGAAGAAGATCGCGGTGTTGCCTTCGTCGTCAACGTTGGCCGAGCAGTGCATCGGCATGATGCCTTTTTCAGGCAGCAGGTAGTTGAGCGTGGTGAAGACAGATTTCTTGATTTCGCCTGCATAGGAAGAGCCAGCAACCAGAATGATCTTTTTCTTCAGGTTCAGCGCGATGCAGGTGCTGGAACGGATACCATATTTTTCAGGATCGCATTCGAAGCTCGGCAGATCGATAACGGTCAACTCGGGCATGAAGGAGGCAAGTTCTTCATGTTCAGGACGGATCAGCATGTTGCGGATGAAGTGCGACTGCCATGCCAGTTCGGTAACAACACGGGTTGGCAGGCGATGGTCGATGTCAGCGCCGCCGTAAAGGTCCTGAACAAACAGCTCTTTGCCTTCAGCGTAAGCCATCATGTCTTCGAACAGAAGATCGAAGGATTCCGGGGTCATCGCCTTGTTGTTGTCCCACCAGATGGTGTTCTCAGAAACGTCGTCGCGTACGGTGAATTTGTCTTTAGGAGAGCGACCGGTGTGAACACCGGTATCAACTGCAAAGGCGCCGCCATGGATCAGGCGACCTTCGCCGCGAGCCAATGCTTCTTCTACCAGTTTTGGATACCGATAGTTCCAATGAACGGCTTCCAGATTGCGCAGACCGTTTTTATCCACGCCGTAAGATTCGTTGATCGTGCCGAATTGTTTCACTTTAAAAGCCCCTTGAGACACACTAGGTTGTGGGAAACTGACCTATAGGTCAGCCCGATTGCGGCAAGCCACCGCAATCGATCGTCCGCAAAAAGAAAAGCGGAAGTCAGGTTCGTCGGGCGGATATGACCGCTCTTTTTATGACGTCTCTTCCTCCAGAAGCCGTCGCGCCATTCATACTTGGTCGCAGGAGGCGGCTCCGTAACAGTCCTTATGTCGAACTCGAGCCACTTCTAGACGGGACACTCTGGAGTGTCGTTGATTTCCCGCAAAGTTGCAAACGGGAAGTACGTCTTTATGTCGCAATTTTCTATACTAAAGTGCTAGAGTCGAATAGTTCGACCTTTCGACAAAAGTGATGCCAATTTGGCTTCGGTCGTGTCAGAAAAGAGCGCAAAAGACATCAAAAATGACCATGTGAGTGCGAATTGTTTTCATTTGTTGCGCATTTTCGTGCCTGTGGATTGATGTTGCAGGCCATATTTTGGCGATGATCGCTCCATATCAACCGTCATAGGTGACAGAAATGTGTTTTTGGCATATCTGTCAGGTCCGAATGGCAGGTCTGAAGAGCTTTGAATCGCCGTGCCTGTTGATGAAAGCAATGGGCGGCCTATATTCGTAGCGGAATGCCTGCTTGGCGGTAAAACCGCAAAATCACGAGCCGGTCAGCAAAACCGGTTATGGAAAGGAAGCGACATGGCAACGATTGCGCTTGTCGACGATGATCGAAATATTCTGACGTCCGTCTCCATTGCTCTGGAGAGCGAGGGATACAAGGTCGATACCTATACAGATGGTGCCTCCGGGCTCGATGGCCTGCTGCACGCGCCGCCCGATCTTGCAATCCTCGATATCAAGATGCCGCGCATGGACGGCATGGAACTGCTGCGACGTCTGCGCCAGAAAACGGACCTTCCGGTCATCTTCCTGACATCCAAGGATGACGAGATCGATGAATTGTTTGGTCTGAAGATGGGCGCAGATGATTTCATCCACAAACCCTTCTCCCAACGTCTGCTTGTTGAGCGGGTCAAGGCGGTACTCAGGCGCGCGCAAGCCCGCGAAACAGTAATCAAGGGCGAGGGCCAGGTGAACAAGTCCGATCTGCTTGAGCGCGGTCTTCTGTCGATGGATCAGGAACGCCACACCTGCAGTTGGGACGGTAAACCTGTTACCTTGACGGTCACCGAGTTTTTGATTCTTTTCTCGCTTGCCCAGCGCCCCGGGGTGGTCAAGAGCCGCAATGCCTTGATGGATGCTGCCTATGAAGATCAGGTCTATGTGGATGATCGCACCATCGACAGCCACATCAAGCGCCTGCGTAAGAAGTTCAAGGCCGTCGACGACAATTTCGACATGATCGAAACCCTCTACGGCGTTGGCTATCGCTTCCGTGAAAGTGCCTGAGAAAAGCACCTGGGCGTGCATATCACGACCGTGCGCGACATTTGAAGCGCACGGAGCGGCCTGAAACGCACAAAGATCTGAAGCGCATAAAGAGATGGCCAATTTCTCAGACCACGGAATGACTTGCAACGAACAGCGTCTGGGTTGACACTATCAGCCACCTTGTGCCGGGCCGCTCTGCGGCCCCTCTCGCATTTCGGCAACAGGACGGGATAAGGTCTCGATCCGATTGACATCCGAATGCTGCCAACAATGGAACCGCATGCTGCAGCAGAAAAACAATCAGGGCTCGGAAAAGCAGAAGCGCGCGCAATCGGCCAAACGGAACAAAGGCCGGTTCAATCGCTTTCTCGGCATCGTAACGTCATCGGTCGCCTTTTCATCCCTGACCCGCCGCATCGTGTTCCTCAATCTCGCCGCGCTCGCAGTGCTGGTGATTGGTATTCTTTATCTCAACCAGTTCCGCGAAGGACTCATCGACAGCCGCGTGCGTTCTTTGATGACACAGGGCAACATCATTGCCGGTGCGATTGCCGCCTCGGCTGCATCCGACGCCGACGCCATCACCATCAGCCCGGATCGCCTGCTCGAGCTGCAGGCCGGCGAGAGCTTCACCCCGTCCGATGACACCTTCGGCTTCTTCGAATTTCCCATCGATCCCGAGCGCGCGGCTCCTATTCTGCGTGCTGCGATTTCAACCACGGACACACGGGCCCGGATCTACGATCTGTCCGGCAATCTGGTGGTGGACTCGCGCCAGCTCAATGCCAGCGGCATTCTGCGCTTCAATCTGCCCGATCCGGTCGAGGAGAAAGACGGCGGCTGGATGGACAAGTGGAGCCGCTTCATCAGCTGGATCCGGCAGGCAGAGCACCCCCTCTATAAAGAGCTGGGGAGCAGCGAAGGCCGGGGCTATCCGGAAGTAACGCTGGCACTGGATGGATCTGCTGCCTCCATCGTGCGCGTCAATGACAAGGGTCGGCTGATCGTCTCCGTTGCAGTGCCCATTCAGCGCTCGCGTGTCATCGCCGGTGCGCTCCTTTTGTCGACACGCGATGGTGAGATCGACGAAATCGTGACCGCCGAGCGTCTTGGTATTCTGCGGGTTTTCCTCATTGCCGCCGTTGTGACGAGCACGCTGTCCTTCCTGTTGGCTGGCACCATCGCCGGCCCTGTACGCCGGCTCTCCGAGGCAGCCGAACGCGTGCGCCGGGGCGTCAAGTCCCGCGAGCAGATCCCGGATTTTTCTGATCGCAAGGACGAAATCGGCCAATTGAGCCAATCTCTGCGCGACATGACCAAGACCCTCTATCAGCGCATGGATGCCATCGAGGCCTTTGCTGCCGATGTGGCGCACGAGCTCAAGAACCCTCTGACATCTCTGCGCTCGGCGGTGGAAACCCTGCCATTGGCCAAGAAGCCCGAAGCGCGAGAGCGTCTTACCGGCATCATTCTGCATGACGTCAGACGCCTTGATCGGCTGATTTCGGATATTTCCGATGCGTCTCGCCTTGATGCGGAGTTGGCACGACAGGACTCGGATGCCATCGACCTTCATGCACTGCTCGACACCATTGTCACCATTCAAGATGAGATTGGAGCCAAGGTCGGCGTACGCGTCAAGCTCGAGACCGATGGCGAACCCGCCAAGGACGACAGGCGCTTTTTCGTCAATGGCAATGACAGCCGCATCGGTCAGGTCTTCGTCAATCTCATCGACAACGCTCGCTCCTTCTCCCCAGATGGCTCCGAAGTGGTCGTCAGTCTGTCGCGCGAAGACAATTGGGTGGAGGTCACGGTTGATGACTGCGGCCCCGGCATTCAGGCGGAGGATGTCAATCGCGTCTTCGAGCGCTTCTACACCGATCGCCCGCAAGGAGAGGATTTTGGTCAGAACTCGGGTCTCGGGCTGTCCATTTCCAAGCAGATCGTCGAGGCCTATCAGGGGCAGATTGAGGCTTTCAACCGCATTGACGAAAGCTCGTCAGAGAGCGATCCTGAGATACTGGGTGCCCGCTTCTGCGCGCGCTTCCCGGTGATGGCAAAGACAACAGCCCATAAGCCGACGCACCACAAGACGACGGCTCATAGGAAGTCCGACCACACGACAGAGCGCGACGATCAGGCCTGACACCATCGGTTGCCCGTAAAAAGGAGCAAGCCATGTCCAACTATCTTGACCCTGACAGGGACCATGCCACTCAAGGGCCGGCCTTCGACCTTCCTGCTCGTCTCGAAGACGGCAGCGAAATCATGCAGGCCAGTGGGCTGGTGCTGCACCGCTACGGCCTTCTTTTGTGCGGGCCTTCAGGCAGCGGCAAGTCGATGCTGCAGCGGCGGTTGCGCCAGGAGGCGCGTGCGCGAGGCATGTTTGCGGCTTTGATCAGCGATGACTATGTGCGCCTGTCACGCCCCGGGCCTGATGGCAAAGAGGAGGCTGTGCCGCCGTTGCTGGCCTTCTCGCCCGTGCCCACACATCGTTTGCAGGAGGTGCGGGGCATCGGCGTCCTCAAGCTTGAACCGGAGCATGTGCTCTCGCGTGCCGTGATTCATCTGCTGGTCGATATGGTTGCGCCGGAAGAAATTGAACGAATGCCGAGAAAAATGGCAAGGTCGAAACCTTGTCTTGGTCATGAGGTAGCACACCTTGCCGTCCCGCAGCGTTCGGTGGATGTGGCCTGCGATATGGTGTTTGCGCTTCTTTCCACATGGAAGCATTGACCGAACCGGCCCAAAAATGACATTTGGGCTTGCGTTCCAAACGCTGCTGGTCAAGATAGAAAATCTTTGACGGCTGTCTGTCCGGCGATCGCGCCATGGTTCGACGGTATGGCCGCAAGAGAGCGTAAGGAGCTCTGGCTCCGACAATCAGGAGAAGTGAGGCACTATGATCGGTCTTGTCCTCGTTACACATGGTCATCTGGCAGAGGAATTTCGATCTGCGCTTGAGCATGTCGTTGGCCCTCAGGAGCTGATCGAGACCATCTGCATCGGTCCCGACGACGACATGGAACAACGGCGGCAGGACATAATCGATGCTGTCGCGGCGGTTGACGATAAGCAGGGCGTTGTCCTTCTGACCGACATGTTCGGTGGCACGCCGTCCAACATGGCCATTTCCGTCATGGACAGCGAGCGCGTTGAAGTGTTGGCTGGCGTGAACTTGCCGATGCTGATCAAGCTCGCAAGCGTTCGCTCGGACCGCTCGATCACCGAGGCGGTGCATGAGGCTTGTGAAGCCGGGCGGAAATACATTAACATAGCCAGCAAGTTGCTGGCCGGAGAATGACCCTCGGACACGCAATTGAGACAACCGGTGCTTAAGGGGCGACGTTCAGACATGATCCCCGGCGTTCCTTTGATAGCAAGAGACTAGCCTTTTCGTGACCGACCAATCCTTTTCTGGCACTCTGACCATCCAAAACAAGCGAGGCCTGCACGCCCGGGCGTCGGCCAAATTCGTCCAGCTCGTCGACATGTATGATGCCTCGGTTACGGTGTCCAAGGACGGACAGACAGTCTGGGGCAATTCCATCATGGGGCTGATGATGTTGGCGGCGGCTCCGGGCTGCTGCATCGATGTCGTTGCATCAGGAAACCAGGCAGAAGAGGTGCTCAAGGCCATTTCGGACCTGATTGACGATCGGTTCGGCGAGGGAGAATAGAGAGCGCTTTGCTCAGAATCTCAGCGCGAAAATTTGATCACATTGTGCGCACCGAGTGCGCATGCGGATCTAAAACAGGCCCGCATCCAATGACGATTTTCAGTCCGGAATGAGCGCTAATGGCTCCTTTTAAAAAAGTTTTCCCCGCAAAAATAGTGCGCAATTTCAAGTAGTTCCTGTAGGGTCGAGTCGCCGCACATTGCGTATTTTTATTTCCTGGAAGCGGCCAAGAAGTCTTTCCGGATAGGTGCTTTCTGGCCTCTTGCCTCATCGTGATCAAGTTGATGAGGCTGTAAAAACCAAGCACTTTCAGCGCATAAAGTGGTGTTTGACAATAGTTCAAAGTAAATTTCGCCTGCAAACAAATTTTCGCACCCTTTTCAAAAAACAACCAAAAAATACTTTTCGCTTTCCGCTCGAGTGCTCAGATATGATAGTCATGCAAAATCGGATCTGTCATTGACGTAGGTTTGCAAGAATTGTTATTCTCTTGTGCGTGAAACGAATTTGCGCCAGCTACTGGTGAGGGAAGACTGATCCGGTGGAATGTAGGCAAGATTTTATTCTTTATGACGGGGTCGGACGAAGCTGAAAATTTCTGTCCGGGTCCGTATCCCTGTGCATGGTTCGCACTGGGTAATGCAAATTCCATGATGAACAACGTGGTCATGCTCTGTGTGGCCGCACATAAGTTGTCAAAGCAAATTGAAAACCATCTCGGAGGTTTATTCATATGAAACGACTCCTGCTTGCTGCCCTGATGCTGTCAGGCTCGGCCCTTTCTTCAAACGCGGCTGATTGCGGCAAAGTCACCATCGCTGACATGAACTGGAGCTCTGCGACCCTGATCGCAAATGTGGAGAAAATTATTCTCACGCAAGGGTTCGGTTGTGATGCCGAATTGATTCCGGGCGACACCATGCCGACCGGCGCATCCATGACCGAAAAAGGCGAACCAGATATCGCTCCCGAATTCTGGTCCAACTCCATGCGCGAAGTTATCGACAAGGGTGTCGAAGAGGGCCGTCTGGCCATCGCCGGCAAATCTCTGTCCGACGGCGGGGAAGAAGGCTTCTGGGTTCCCAACTACATGGTTGAGAAAGAGCCCAGCCTTGCCACCATCGAAGGCGTCATCGAGCATGCCGATCTCTTCCCACATCCGGAAGATGACACCAAGAGCGCATTCTATGGCTGCCCGGCAGGCTGGAACTGTCAGATCTCTTCCGGCAACCTGTTCCGCGCTATGAATCTTGAAGACGCTGGTTTTGAAATCGTTGATCCGGGTTCGGGGGCTGGCCTCTCTGGTTCCATCGCCAAGGCTTATGAGCGCGGCGAAGGCTGGTTCGGCTACTATTGGGCGCCGACTGCTGTTCTCGGCAAATACCAGATGACCAAGGTTGATTTCGGCTCTGGCATCGACGAAGAAGAGTTCAAAGGCTGCACCACGCAGAACGATTGTGCAGATCCGAAAGTGACCATGTATCCGCCGTCTCTCGTTCAGGCGATTACCACCGGTGAATTCGCCAAGAACAATCCGGAAATCATGGATTTCCTTGGCAAGCTTTCCTTCACCAACAAAGAGATGAACGCTCTGTTGGCATGGATGGAAGACAACCAGGCTGACGGTGAAATCGCTGGTATCTATTTCCTCAAAAACCATGAGGACAAATGGACCGAGTGGCTTTCTGACGACATGGCTGCCAAAGTCAAGGCTGCTGTCGCAGAGATGTAAGACTGACACCCCAAAAGGGGTGCTGTGCCCGGGCGACCTCAGGTGGCCCGGGTTCTTTCGTAAAGAATGTCTGCTTTTCCATCGTCACGCACTCTGTTTCATCGAGCACCCTGACGCCTGAAAAGCGGATGATTGTGACCAATCAACAAGGCGCGTTTGAGCTTGACCCCCGTGCTCACCACCTTTGGACTGAACTGGAGACCGCGTATGGCGGAATTGTCATGGCTAACAGAATTTCCGCAGTTGGATCGTCTTGATCTTCTTGCGATACGCAAGACGCTAGATGGCGCTTACAAAGCATTCTCTCGGGAGTATGGCGAGTTTATCGAAGGCTTGTTCCACCCCCTTCTCCAGTTCCTCGTATGGTTCGAGAAGCTGCTCCTCAACACGCCATGGCCGATTATCATTATTGTTATCGGTGCAATCGTCTATTCCGCCAGCCGCTCATGGAAGTTGCTTCTTGGTGTTGTTGTTTCTCTGCTGCTGATTGGCTATTTCGGCATGTGGGAAGACACGATGAGCACCCTGTCGATGATTACCGTCTGTACGCTCATGTCCATTGTGGTTGGCATTCCGGTTGGCATTGGCATGGCGCGGTCCGATCGCTTCCAGAAAGTGATGACACCGATTCTCGACGTCATGCAGACCATGCCAGCCTTTGTTTATCTTATTCCCGTTGTCATGTTGCTCGGCATCGGCAAGATTCCAGGCCTCATTTCGGTTGTGATCTACGCCATTCCGCCGGTTATCCGCCTGACCAACCTCGGTATTCGTCTGGTCGACAAGGAAGTGCTCGAAGCGGCCACCGCTTTTGGTGCAAACCCGACCCAGCGCCTGTTCGGGGTGCAGGTTCCGCTCGCCATGCCAACCATCATGGCCGGTATCAACCAGACCATCATGATGGCGCTCGCCATGGTCGTGGTCGCATCAATGATCGGTGTGAAAGGTCTTGGCCAGCCGGTTCTCAAATCCATTCAGAACCAGTACTTCACGCTGGGTCTCTTCAACGGTCTAGCCATTGTGGCGCTTGCTATCATCTTTGACCGTGTTTCGCAGGCATATGCCACGCGAAGTCAGAAACACATGAAGGGAGCCCACTAATGAGTGAAGTGCTGATTGAAATCAAAGGGCTCTACAAGCTTTTCGGCAACGACCCCAAGAAATATATGCCGTTGGTGCACCAAGGGCTGAGCAAGGACGAGATCCTTGCTCAAACCGGTCACACCCTTGGTCTCAAGGATATCAACCTCAGCATTCAGAAGGGTGAAATCTCGGTCATCATGGGCCTGTCAGGTTCGGGCAAGTCGACCCTGATCCGCCACTTCAACCGCCTGATTGATCCGACCGAAGGTCAGATTCTGGTTGACGGTACCGACGTGATGAATCTTTCGATCAAGGAACTCGAGCAGTTTCGGCGTCACAAGATGTCGATGGTCTTCCAGCGCTTCGGGCTCCTGCCGCACCGCACGGTTCTCGACAATGTTGCCTACGGCCTGCACATTCAGAACGTCAAGAAGTCCGAAGCCCATGATCGGGCTGTTGAGTGGCTCGAGACGGTTGGTCTGGCTGGATACGAGAACCAGTATCCGGCACAGCTTTCGGGTGGTCAGCAGCAGCGTGTCGGTCTGGCGCGCGCCCTTGCCACCAACGCCGAAGTCCTTCTGATGGATGAGGCCTTTTCCGCGCTTGACCCGCTTATTCGCTCCGAAATGCAGGATCAGCTCGTCGAGCTGCAGGAAAAACTGCACAAGACCATCATTTTCATCACCCACGATCTTGATGAAGCCCTGCGTCTTGGCAGCACCATCGCCATCCTCAAGGACGGTGAACTGGTGCAGGATGACAAGCCTGAAGAAATTCTGCTCAATCCGGCCAATGACTATGTCGAGGCCTTCGTCAAGGATGTGAACCGTGCCCGTGCGCTGAACGTTGAGACTGTGATGCAGCCGCAGACCTTCCGCATCACGGCCAAAACCATCGGCGAGGCCTACAAGCAGATGAAGGCCCACAAGGACGATTACGCCTATCACGTCACCGACGATGGCTATCAGGGGACCCTGACGCAAGAGAGCCTTGAGGAATATTACAAGGACAATGCGGACAGCAAGATCTCCGAAGAGCACTATTACGATGTACAGCACATCTCTCCGGATGCCCCTCTGGAAGAAGTCCTGCCAGGAACCCTGTCTGCGGACTATCCTGTGCCGGTGGTTGGAGAAGATGGCGAATTCGTTGGCTCACTGTCCCGTGACGCCCTTGCTGAAGTGCTGAGTTCCGAAGCTTCTGAAGACGAGGAAGCCGAAGATGAAACCGCGAAAGCCAAAGCCGGCACCGAAGGGGATGCTGTCAAGGAACCGAGCTGATCGCTCAATCAGCCAGCCGGCCCGTGGCGACTGGCAGACCCGTTCCTCGATGAGCCGTTTGGTTGCAATCTTGGACGAGATAATAAAAAAGGGTGCCAACCTGTGTTGGCACCCTTTTTTTATATTCAAGCCGGTGGATGGGACTAAAGCGTGTCGCAGTTAATGAGATTCAGGATTCCCATTTTTTGCCAATTGTGATTCCCTTTGAGAAAAGGGGATCATCATGGGCAAATCACTTCCTATTGCATTGCGCGAACGTGTTGCTTCA